>OHAE01001669.1_pt1 | contig 15637 bp, 12 predicted proteins | sample 1577061 | NCBI WGS metagenome assembly OHAE01 (sample SAMEA3541535, study PRJEB24748) | human gut metagenome | biome: human gut; feature: human-associated habitat; material: faeces | place: China | collected 2012
CATCATTTTTGCATTGGAGAGCCGGAAAAAGAACGGTGTGCCAATCGTAGAGAACCTTCCATTTGCTGTACGAGCCCCCCATCCAGTTACGGATCACTTTGTTCGTATTCTGGTAATCTACGAACAGTCCGTTGCCGTATATAAAGTCTGCACCGCTTTGTTCAAACTTCCGGACCATCTTACTGATGGTATCCGGGGAATACAGGAAATCATCACTGTGCAGCAACCCGATGACATCTCCGGTTGCTGCCCGGATGCCCTTGTTAATCCCCTCATACATCCCCTTGTCTGGTTCCGAAATGATCCGGCTGATCCGGTCTTTGTACTGGTTGATCACTTGCAGGGAGCAGTCTTTGCTGGCTCCGTCCACTACGATATATTCAATTTCTGGATAATCCTGGGCCAGCACGCTTTCAATAGCTTGCCCAATGGTTGCTTCACGGTTGAAGCAGGAAGTGATGATTGAAACTTTCATCAAAAGAAATTTATTTTAGATATTGCGGAATAGTCTTGATTTCCGCTGATGTGGAGAATATGCCTAATAATATATAGGGCCTTTATAGTATATTTTGTTAGAGTAGAAATAGAAAGGAATCTTATTTTATAATCCGCTTTCTTATAACTGAAGCTGGATTACCTTGATAAATGGAAAACGCTTCCATATTTTTGGTTGCAACAGAACCAACTGTCAATATAGCATGAGATTTAACTGTTACACCAGGGCAAACAACAGATTTAGCCCCAATCCATGCCCCATCTTCTACCACGATAGAAGCATTCCGATAATCAAAAGTAGACAATGTATAGTCATGATTACCAGTCAACAATAATGCGCCTTGAGATATACAGACATTGTTTCCTATAGTCACATAGTCTAAATTGTCAATCCAACAATCTTCCCCCAACCAGACATTTTCTCCTAAAGTCAGTTTCCAGGGAAATTTGATGCAGACATTATTTTTTATAACTAATCCTTTACCAATCTTTGCTCCGAAAGCCTTTAACAAAGCTATTTTAATACCCATAAAGGGATTCCATGATGCACGAACAAATAAGGCATTTACAAAGTACCAGAGAGTTTGTTTGATAAATCCAGCACCTTTATCAAAATTATCAGTCGTAAAAGAAGATAAATCTGACGTTTTCATTTATTTAAAACCAGTTGAAATATTTTGTCTAAATTTGCGATGTACTGTTCTTCTGTATATTGTGTAATTGCAGTTTTATAGTTTGTACTTGCAATGTCTTTAAGTACATTTCTATTTTGATTTAAATATTGTATGTAATCATAGATTTCGTTTAAGTCTATATTATTCTTATCCACGACCAATCCATTAACTTTATCTTTTGTAATATCTGGAATTCCGGCATGATTGGTAGTAATAATACCCATGGCGTTACCCATTGCCTCTAAGATGGAAATGGGTTGTCCTTCATTAGGATAGCGGGTGGGTAAAATGAAAATATGGCATTTTTGTAACAACGTTTTCTTATTGTCCCCAGATACAATGCCATGAAAAGTCACGTATTCTTGTAATTGATTTTGTTGAATAAAATTTTGTGTAAAAATATGATCTTCTTCTTTAAAAAACTTTCCTGCAAAGTGAAAATGTAAATTCTTCTGTGCATTATTCTTGGCTAGTACTGCTAAATTTAAAACATCTTTAAATCCTTTTGATTCAATGAAATTACTTAAATATAAGATATGTAATATAGCGTTATTTTCAATATCATTTGTTTTTCCCTCTATTAAATTCTGCGAAAGTAAATATTCATTATCTACGCAATTAGGGACTGTAAAAATCTTGGAATTGTCAATCATGCCTTTAAATATATTTTGTAGCATATTCCCAAGCACTATGCATCCATCCAAATTCTTTATTAAGGCATAATTGAGTCTGCGTTGTAAATTCCCACAATTTTCTTCAATTAGATGTCTGTAATATCCTCCGTGAAGATGGATAATGCATTTCTTTTTTTTGCAAGCAATGAGTTTTAATATTAATAAATCTCTCCAATTTCCACCTTTAGTTTGTGATATTGTGAAATAGTATAAATCATTGTGAGAGACTAATATCTTCCACAGATTCTTTAAAATGTTCTTATTATTTGTAATATCTATTTTGTGAAAACGATATCTATCTTTCAGGTGAGAATTATATAAAGTCTCAATAGCTTTAGAGAGACCATGAATTGGGGGAGGAAATTGTCCAATAATACAGATTGATTTCATCGTGAGTCAATTATAAAAATTGTTGGTGTGCAATAACCATCTTTTCGATGGTATATTCTTTAATTTTCTCAAGATTTTCTTTTGAGAGTTCTTTGCATAAACTCTCATCAGCCAACAGTTTATTTATGCTGTTAGATAATTGTTCCACATTTTCAGTATCGATGATATATTCGGGAGGAAGCAATTCCATTCCTGCCACACATTTATTTGTTGTAATTGTTGGAAGGCCATATCCCATTGCTTCATTGATAACCAACCCCCAAATGTCTTCTCTTGTTGGGTGAACAAAAATATCAGCAGCTTTAAAATATAAAGACAGTTCTTGTTTGGTCTTGAATCCTTCAAAGTGTACATTTGTAAGATTCATATCTTGTTGCATTTTGAGATATTCAGGAGTTGGCTTTCCGCCAACAATGTAAATGCCTACTTCTTTTTTTATATGTTGGGATGCTTTCAGTAGGATATCAAATCCTTTGCGTGGTATAAACTGTCCGATTGCTAATATTATCTTGTTTTCAACAACATTCAATTGCTTTTTTATATCTGCTTTTTCTTGATAAGTTACAGGATTTTGCAGAATATCAGATTCTTTTAATGAAGTGAAAGGATATCTGTAAATCTTAGATTTATTTCCAGCATAAAATTTAATATATTCGTCTGATATCTTGCTTGGACTTATATACCCTTTGGCTCCCGAAAGGAAAAATCTTTTGATGAAGCGTTTTATTTTTGCTTCTTGATAATTAGCCATTGCTCCATCCAGTTCATAATAGTATGGAATCTTTCTTAATTTGATAGAAAGCAGTGCCATCATCTCGGTTGCATAAGCATAGTTTGTGACCACTATTCTGTCATATTTTAAAGACTTGATATAGTTGAAAATACTCCAGTCTATTCTTTTTTCTTCAATATTTCCTTCTTTAAGAAATATGGCTTTGAAGTTTCTTATTGCATCTTCTTTCCAGTTGAATGTAATCCCTGGTGCTCTTTTGGCTTCAAATAAGACTGTAAGTTCATAATATTTACCTAGTTCGTTATAAAAGTCTATTCGGTAGGGGGCAGGAATATTGGTGATGAAAAGAATTTTTTTCAACTGTTTTTCCATAAGTCTAAATATATATTTTGGAGTTTCAGAGCTTCGGTTTTTATATCATATCCTGACTTGTAGATGTCAAATAAGGCTCCCTGCCGTATGTTTTCTTGGGATATATATTCTATTATTTTCTCTGTCCATACATCTGTGTCTAGTGGCAGAAAAGATACGTTGTGGGCTATTTTTGTTTCTTGTGACATTTGATTTGATAAATATGTTTCGCACCCATTAGTTTCTGATTCAACAGCCACGACTGGGAGTCCTTCAAATAATGATGGTAAAACAAACAAGTCAAAAGCATTGTAGAATAGATTGGCGTCATTTCTCGAACCAGTGAATATTGTGCTGTCTTTTAACCCTAGTCTTTCTACTTTATCTTTAATATTGTACATCAACATTCCTTCTCCAATGAGCATTAACTTTGTATTTGGAATTTTTTGATGAATCTTATAGAAGGCTTCTATTAAGAATATATGATTTTTTTGGGTGTCAAAGCGTCCTATATGTCCAATAAGAAATTCATCTTCTTTGATTCCCCATTCTTTTCTTACAATTTCTCTAGTAGCAGGTGAAAATACAAATTTATCTAAATCAATGGCGTTTCTGATTATTTGATATGGAGCATTGCCGAAAAGCCAGTTCCCTGCTGCTTCAGAACATGCCATTCTATGTGTTGCATATAAATTTATCTTTTTTCTAGCTTGTTCTAGGAAAAATAATTTGATAGGGTTTGTCGTTAGATGTTGGGTATTATGGCTATGAGCTATTCGAACAGATATCCCACATTCTTTGGCTATTTTCAGCACCCATGTACCCATTGCATCCATGTGTGTATGAATAATCTTATAATTATTATTCTTAAGAATTTTCTTTAAATAGGAGGGATATGTCAGTGGATGTTTGCTCTTTTGGGGAATAACATAAATATTACCTTCCAACTTTTTTATTTCGTCGTCATAATATCCACATCCTCCTGCGTTATGAACTATAAAATCTATTTGGATTTTTTCGCGGTCAAAATTCCGGTAATAGTTCATCATGTATGATTCTATACCGCCACGGTTCATTAGACCACCATTAACATATAATATTCGTATCATATTTTTATAATTTCATTATACTTTATATTTGAAAGAAAGATGGCTAATATGGTTATTAAAGGAATTACTCAATTACTAATACTTCAAATAATGTGGTTATTTACTTTAATAAAATTTTAAAATCCTGAGTATTTTGTTATAGCCTTGTCCAAATAAAACTAGTGCCTTAAATGGGATTTGCTCCATTAGTTTAAAGAAATATTTTCTAAAAGGAGGGCGTTTGACAGAATTAACAAAGCTGGGATTAAAACGTAATGCATCTTCAAAATTGACTTGAGTTTTTTCTACCTTTATTTTTGAAAGCAAAGTTTTACCTTGAGCTGAGTTTACTGTAAGACATGAAACTCCATTTTTATCAAAAAGATGTGGATAAGTTTCTTTTATTCCCCAAAAATCTGCCAATGTTATATCGCTTTCACTACTGAATCCTTTATTTTTGCAGGTATAACAGCTTGGTCTTAAATACAAATCATGTATAAAACCACGTAAATAAGGATTTTTATGGAGTGTTTCATTTATACTTCCTTCTATTATTTCTACAGAAGGGTGGTTTAGATTTTTCTCGTCATTTTTACCTGATTTAGTAAATTTTAGTTGGAGAGAAAAGCTATATGTTTCCCAATTTAATCGTTTGTCTCTAAATTGAATATTTTGAATATAATCTTTTGATTTAGATCTTGTTAGGTAGCTAGAGGAAAGATGAAGTTGTTTTTTTATCTTGTAGGTGATGCTTTCTTGTAAGTATTTTTGCCAAACTTTTCGGCTGGGAACACCATGACAAACAAAGTCAATAGTAAATAAGTTCTCATAATCTTTCTTTAAAAAGAGTTTTAGACCATGAATTTGGCATGGTGTTCCCACAAATAAAACCATTCTATTTGCTTTAAGAAAGTTTTGCGCCTCTTTGAATGTATTACCTATTATACTTTGAACATATTTACTCATTTGCAATTCATCCAATTTTTCTATATGTTCAATATATTTATGAACGACATTCCAGTTTTTGTCAAACGCGGCCCCAAAAACAACGCCGTTATTTTTTAATATGTATTCAGCAAACAAAGAAAATGCTCCTCCAGAAGAGGATTTCAATTGAATTTGCTTTGAGTAATGTTTAATGGCATAACATGAAGATGGTTGTTTAACAGGTAGTATATTAAGTTGTGGACATACAGATTCACAAATTCCACAATTTATACATGAAGATATATTGACTTTAGGATAATCAAATCCTTCTGAATCTTCAATCATTTCAATACAGTGTTTAGGACATCGTTGGACACATGAATAACAACCGCAACAATCTTCTGTTTTTTTTATGTCAATCATTTTGATAATGCTTTATTTAGAAAATCAATAGAAAAATTACGCATTAGTTGTAGCTTTTTTTCTACTAATTCCCAATTAATTGTACTTGCATTGTTGACTAATTTTTTTCCTATTAATCTATCCTCTAAGCTAAAGAGTGAAAGCAATGAGTTTATTCTTGTATTGCCTCCTATATCATTTCTCATAACATAAAAATCTTTATGAAATAATATTGAGAATACGCATCCATGGAAGGAATCTGTTATTACTAAATCACTATAATATATAGAAGACAACCAATCTTGTATTGTTAAGTTTGAGTTGAGATATTTTTTTAATGTATTACGTTCTACTTTTGCGTGTAATACTTCTGCGAATGCAGGAAGTAGTGCTTTCACCATTTCTTGGTTCTTTGTTTCTGCATAATCTAACAAATAAACAAAGCAATGTTTGTTATTGCTTTTAAATGGTGAATCTATAATAAATTTTGAATATTCGTTTTTTGTTAATAGCATAGTAGGATCTAATACCTGACAAGCATCTGTTCTATCTAAATTGGTACATAGAGAAAGTCCCGATTCTTCTCTGACAGAAACACACATGAAATCTTTAATTAAATCTTTTGCTAATATCTTTTCATCATCTGTGAAATCTAAAGAATCCACACCAAAAGAAGCTGCATAGGCTATTTTTCGGAATTTGCCATTTCCTATTGTTCTTAAAAAATATCGATTTACATTTGCTTTCCTGTCAATACCCATGCTGGGTCTCCAGACTTGATCACTTCCGACTATGAGAGCATCATATTTTTTCGAGGTGAGTTCGCTTATTGTGAATGGTTCATGTAGATTTTCGAATCTGATATATTTGTCTATAAACTGAGAAATACTAGATAGACTGTATAGAAAACTTTTTATATAGTTTTTAGCACTTTTTGAGGAAAATCTTATTACATATGAAGTATGTCCTAATTTCTGCAAGGTCTCTTGTAATGCATATGCTTGCAGGATACCACCATAGTTAAAATGTAATGGTAATGTTACTATTCCTATTTTCATTGTTCGAATAAAAAATGTTTTAATTTCTTTGCATAATTTTTGTGATAGATGTCCCAAGTATACCGTAAAGCTGTCTCTCTTGCTTTTTTTGACATTTCCGGTATAACGTCTTTGTGATTTAAATACCAAGTAATTGACGATTTTAAATCTTCTTCTGAAAGACCATTGTATATCAAACCATTTTTAAAATTTTCTATGGCATCATTGCCTCCTGCTAAATTTGAGATGAGTACTGGAGTTCCCGTACTCAATGCTTCTAAAACGACCATCCCGTACCCTTCTCCCAATGTCGGAAATACAAAAATGTCCGCATCTTGATATACTTGAGCTAATATGTCTCGTGTAACAAAGCCTAAAAATGATATGTTGGACACATTTTTGTATTTACAGTATAAGCCATTTGCCTCATTAAAGGCACCGGCAAGTTCTAGTTGTATGTCTGTAGGGCTATATCCTTTTACTACATGTAATAAATGATGAAGTCCTTTTCGGTAAGAAATCTGTCCTACATATACTAATTTAAGGGGCTTATTAGGTCTATACACTTTTTGAATAAAAGAAAACTTATTTGGATTAACACCGTAAGGCACAATATCAATTTTATTTCTATCGATACCGCAATAGATTAAACTATCTACAACTACATGTGAGGGTGCAAAGAAGTGATCAACAAATTTTAGCTCATGCATAATGGTCTTTTCATATTTTTTGTTCCATAAATAATTTTCCTCTTGGAAAAAACCATTATGATGATATTCTTTCATATCGCGTTCAAAATTAGATTTCATAAAGGGGCGCATAGAGATAGATACATCCATGATAGTTTTAACTTGTGGTGCCTTTCTCTTTATAAGTTCTAATCCTTTTCTGGAAATGCCATCATAAACTATGATAGCATCAACTTTATTTTTAATCGCAATTTTTGCTGCTTTGTCTGCAAAATGATTCGAGAGCGCGATGTTTAAATGAAAATATAATTTTGATAAAAAAGGAAATTTTGAAAGGAATAATACTAATAGCCCCCACCATTCATAAATCTGTATTACTTCATTGTCATTCAAATAAGAACATTTTCTAGTATTTGCTTTGTTTAGATTTTTTTCTTTTAAAAATCTTTTCAACTTTCTAGTTAGAGATTTTTCTTTGTCATAAACAGTTGTCACATATTTGTAAAATACTCCTGCTTCTTTTAGGGCTTTTGCGGTTTCAAAAGAATGTTGTTTGCCTGGATGTACTAATAAGACTTTCATATTTTTATCTATTTCCTGTTAATATATTATAGCATTTATTTGCTTTACGTTCCAAAAATGATGCAATTTTAATGCAAATAGGAATAACTATTAATGGGGTTAATAAAAAAATAATGATATATGATATATTACTATTTCCCATAATTAAGTACATCAGTTTTTGTAATAAATTGATTATAAAAAAATGTGTGCAATAAATAAAAAAAGAGTATTTCCAATAGTATTTCATTCTTATTTTATTTTTACATAATATCGCATTTGAAAGTCTCCAAATAATAATAGGACCTAAGATTCTGTAAATATAAAACCAATTCATATGGACTGCTAATGCAAGTAGAATAATAAAAGTTAGTGTATATAAAATTATTTGTGGCTTGTTTAAATTCGTATCGAAGATAAAAAATGATTTGAATGTCTTTTTTGTAAAGACTATGCCTATTAAGTAACAAGGAAGCCAATATAGTGGACTATAATAGTTGATATTGTTAAAAAAGTTTATACCTATAATGAATAAAGTTATAATTGATAATAAAATAGCCGAACTTCTTGATAAATAATATAATAAAGGAGATAAGCAAATATAAATTAATAAATTTTTCACGAACCACAATGGAGTATAACTTGAGCTTAATATTGCATTTATGATTTTAGATATAGAATTTAAATTATTTGGTGTATGTATAAAGTGAGATATAGGGGAATTAAAGATTAAAAGAAATATTAAAACGAAAATTGTATTCCATAAAAGATAGGGTAGAAATAATGTTTTTGCTCTTTTTCTTATTTTCTCAATTGTAGCTTTGACACTTTGAATATTTCTATAAAATAAAAAAGCAGATATTATGAAAAAGGTTGGAACAGCTAAATGTCCTATACCACAAATATATGTTATGACTATTTCGATGATATTTGAGATAAAACTTCCATCATTTATCCAATTTAATGTATTCTCACAATTAGAGTGTAATATAACTATTAGAATAGATAAAAAATAATAGAAAAATGAAAGTTTATAGGAAAGAAAATTGGACATGATATATTATAATTAATGTAATATTATCTTTTTTTTAGATATATAATGATATAAAACAGGAACACCAAATATTAAAAATGTTTCTATTTGTCCTAATACAAAACCAAATCCATGTGAGGCTAGACTTGGAATATGAAACATGAAACATAGATATACAATTAGATATAATGACGAGTAAGGTATTCGTCTCCAAACGTAGCCAAATAAATATCCAATGGCATAAAACATTATAAATCCCCAATAACTAAATGCCGAAAAAGCCTGATAATAGCCAGTAGGGGTTGTTACATTATGGGTAATACTTTCAATATATTTATCATTTCCTCCTGCTAATTTCAGTGCTTCTTTTCCTTCTTTGCCAAAGATAAAACTTGGAAAATACCATGTGACAATATCATCCCACAAAAAAGTTCCAAAATTATAGGTTAAATTTTCTTTTGTATAGCGGATAAAAAGTGCGGCGTTTCCCAAATCCATACCATGTGTCAAATCTGGATTTACATATGACTTTTTATAGTTTTCCAAAATATTTATTGATTCATTATTCGTACCATGTAGATCGCCTCTGATTTCACCTATACTGGCTGAATATATAGTTCCTATTACAAAAAATATTACAACAATTTTTTTTATCATATTTTGCCATTGCGGGCGAATAGAAACAGTAAGTAACCCTAAAGACATAAATAATTTTACAACTAAAGTTCGCCTTGCAAGCATTAATATTATAAATAAGTAATAGAAGCAACTAAGAATTATGATAATCTTTATTAGCAATGGTGCTTTTTTCCTTTTTATTACATAAGTTAGGGCATAGAACATTCCGATATCAAAATATAACATAAAAAATAGCAACACTTGATATGTGTGATTTTCTCGGATATCACCTTCTCTAGATGCAAAATGATTTAGAACTTCTCCATAACTTTTTAATGCACAGATTAATCCAATAATGAAAAGGACGAAAAATAAAACTTTAGATTTTTGTAAATCAACATCCCAAAATCTTGTAACTTTTTTTCTTTGAGCTCTATCCCAACCCCAAGCAAGTGCTAATGTTGAAGTTATCATGCAATAGGTTAAATCCGGCAATAAATTTGAATTATAATGAGGGTTATAGATGATAACACAAAATTGTGGTACCATCATTAACATCGATGCTAAACTGAATATAAAAGGAGCTTGAAAAACTCCTTTTTCCCGTTTGTAAAATTTTATAATTATCCATAAGCAGGTAATTATATAAAGAGCTAGTAGAAATAAATATATATTAAATAAAGGCATGTATATAAACTTACGGTTTAAAAGCTTTTTGCGTATTGAAATGACTCTTCATTTGCTTAAAAACAGATAGTATAGCTTTATATATTAAATATCTTTGACATCAACTTAATGTATAAGTTCTCTATTCTGAACTTTGAGATAAGCACTATTGCAAAATGCCATTTGGAGAAAAATATAGGGATTGAATAAGTATCAGATATATAATTATGAAAATATGATTTAATTTCATATTCTGTATTTCGTTTATAATTTGACGGTTTAAAGAATTGCTTTCCACATCTGTAAAGGCGATTCTCATATATATTATGTAGGGGTTGGTTTAACCTTTGACAAATAGTTGCCATTTTGGAGAGACAATAAAAATACATTCCCATATTATTATCTTTAGTATATGGCCTTTCTGCTAAAGGAATTATATATTCATATTGTGCGACGTTGACATATTTAAGATTAGGGACATATTGCATATAATCTAAAACAAAGGCTTCATCTTCCGCAAAAGTAAAATCTTTATTAAAATGCAAATTGTATTTGCGTATAATTTGCATTTCAAAGCATTTATCAACGGTATGGCCTAAGTCTCCTTTTTGAGATATTTGTTTGAGTATATTTCTATTTTTATCACATAGTATATTTTCGGCATGGCCTTTATATATTTTGATGAATCCTTGTATAACTAGTTTTCCTTCCTCTAGATTTTCTACAAAATATTTTAAGAAGTCAGGTTTCACAGTATCATCTGAATCTACAAAACAAATATGGGTTATTTCTGGTGAAACATTCTCTAACGCTATATTACGTGCAGCTGATACGCCTTTATTATTTTGATGAATTATTTTTATGGTTTTATCAGATTTACTTAACTCTGTTAGAATGGCTAGTGTCTTGTCTTTACTCCCATCATCTACTACGATTATTTCTTTAGCTTTATAGGTTTGTAACAATAATGATTTGATGCAGGATTCTATTGTCTTTTCTGCGTTATATGCCGGTATAATAACCGCTAACATTACATTCGGTTCTGATTTTTTTTCCATAATTTTATAATAATATTACGTGTTTGTAGCTTTTCTTTATGCGATAGTCCTACAAAATAGATAATTATGCATAAAAGGATACTGTTAATGATTAATAGGATAAATAAGCCAATGAAATCCTGACTGACTAAAGAAGAAATCCAAAAACAAGTTAATGTAGACAAAATGGCAACTTTAATACATGGGAATAGAATTTCCTTTAGTATGTCTTTCATTGTAATGAAAGTAATTTTTATTGCATAATAAATTCTTATAAGGCAAATCAGTATTTCACAAAGAAGTACGACTTGGATAAAAAGTGTAGGATTTTGACCATATTTGCCAGCAAGTAAGCATAATGGTAAAGTTAGTATATTAATGCTATCTGGAATTAGCATGAACTTGCTGATATTATTAGTTGCAAAAACTGCAGTTCTTATTGGTTCAAATGCAGCATACATAAGACTTGTAAAAATAAGGTATTGAGCAAATATTACTAAATGATCTGGTACTTCACCTAGCCAAAGTCTTATAATATATTCTGTACGGAAGAGAAAAGGTATCATAATAAGATAGATAAGATAGACTTCTAATTTGCTACCACTATATACTAGTTTCTTATGAATTTCTATTTCTCCATTTGCGTATGTTTTAGTTATTTGGGGAGCAATGGCACGTTGCACATTTTGTGCAAATGATAGGATGGAGTTTTTTAATTGTAGTGCAATAGAATAAACAGCATTAATCGCCACTCCAAAAGTTAAATTTATAATAAAAACAATTCCTTGTGAGGCTACTATCTGTAATCCTCCGGATGCTGTGGAAACGCCTGTAAATTTCCCAATCTGTTTTATTGTAGTCCAATCTATTCCAAAATGATAGTGTGCTTCTGAAAATTTTTGATGGCAATATATTTGGTAAAGTAATCTGATAAGAATACTAACAGAAGCAAGTAGAATAGCATAAATAAGTAATCGATTATTAGCAAATAGAGAAATACAATGCGCCGCAAAGAAGTTGAGTATAACTTGTACAATAGAAATAATGGCGAAAGCATCCATTTTTTCATGAGCTATAATCAGTGCGTTATAGGGAATGCTTATAGTATTTACAATGCAAGTGAGAACTGAAAGTTGGAATACCCAAAAGGATGCTACACGACTTGTTTCTGGAATATTAACTTTATGAAATAACATCCATAGTCCTCCAACTTCTAATAAAAGCAACATTAATGCTGAAAGAATAAAAATTACATTAAGTGAAGAGCAAAATACTTTATTCGGTTGACCATCCTTCAATCCTAATTCGAAAGTAATAAATCGTTGCACAGCACTAGTAATACCACTTGTAAAGACAGTGAACAAGCTAACTATACTGCCTACCACTCCATAGACTCCCATATCTTCTACTCCTAGATTTTGAAGAACTAATCGTGTGGCATATAAATTAATCCACATGGTAAAGAGCATTCTTACATAGAGCAATAATGAATTTTTTAATAATCGATTTTTATTAAAGTTATCTGGCATGTATATTTAAATCTAATTCTAAGGTTTATATAAGTTAATATTTAACATCCAGTCGTTGGATTTCCGCCTGGATCTCATTCAGCTCTTCATCCTTTTCATCCGTCACTTCATTTTCTCCCCAATACTGCATTTCGAAAGCCATACGGTTTTCCGGAGTCAGGGTAGGCAGCAGGGCGCGGATGCAGTCACGCACTTCGCTCTCGATAGCCTGCAGTTCGGCAGGAGAAAATAGGTCATGCAGCAACTGACTGAGATGGCTCCAGGTGTATTCTTCCACCTGATTCAAACTTAGCATACTGACCGAAAACAGTATTTCCCGCAGCAGCTTTTGCTGGAAGGGGTGATACACAGCAGTCGGGATGTCTTCATGTAACCAGTCCAAACGGTAATACAGGATACCACAGTAGTAGGAAACACCTTTGGCTAAAAGCTGGGTCTTGTCGTAATAGTCCTGTACTTGAAACAGGGTAGTGTTTAGCTTTTTAATCATCTTTATTTGCCATATCCATATCCGTAACCATAGCCATATTTTTTACCATAACCATATTTGCCATATTTGCCATATTTGCCGTAGCCATAGTAGTAGCCATTCTTGCGCTGATCCATATCAATACCATTGATCAGGGTACAGAGATTCGGCAACTTGTTTTCGCGTTTCAGGTCATTAATCAGTTCGTAGTCGCTCTTATGGGTATAACCGGCACGGCAAACATAGACGCTCAGGTCAGCTACACGGGCTATCAGCTGGGTATCGGTCACCATACCGATGGGGGCTGTATCCAGCAGGACATAGTCAAAGGACTGCTTTAATTGCTCAATCGCTTCATCCAATGTTTTCCGGGCTACCAACTCTGTCGGATTGGGAGGAACGGTTCCGCCCCGCAGGATAAAGAGGTTGGGGGAGATGGCAGAAGGCTGGCAAAGGCTCAGCAGATCGGTTTGTTTCGGATCGGCCAGATATTGGGGAATCCCCCGTTCCTTATGAGAAATCTCGAAGACCTTGTTCAGTCCGGGTTTGCGGATATCCAGACCGACAATCACTACCTTCTTGCCCATAAAGGCAAAACTGCAGGCCAGATTTCCGGCACTGAAACTCTTGCCTTCACCGGAGGTGGTGGAGGTGAAGAGAATCACTTTCTGGCCTTCTCCCAGCATATACTGCAAATTCGTACGGACAGAACGGAAGACCTCTTCCATCAGACCGTTACGGTTTTCCTGCACCACAATGGGGTGTCCCTCCGTATCGGTCAGAGGAATATCTCCAACTACGGGGACATCGGTAATCTTTTCGATGTCTGCCCGGCTTTCAATCTTGAAACGGAGCAGGTTACGAAGGTAAATGACAGCAACTGGCAAACCTAATCCCAAAACTAAAGCGATAAGGTAGAACATTTTTCCGTTGGGACCAACTATACCACCTGTCAAAGGTTCTTCCACCATACGGCCATTGTTTGCCGTAGCAGCTAAGGTTATCGCGTTTTCTTCCCGTTTCTGAAGCAGCATCAGGTACAGGCTGGCCTTGATTTCCTGCTGGCGGGAAATGCTGAGCAATTCTTTTTCCTGCTGGGGGGCATTGCTGATCCGGTTCGCAAACTGGGCAGCCTCCCGGTTCAGATCGTTGCGGGTGATTTCCAGTCCTTTCAGAACGCTTGCCACGGAGGTCTGGATATTCTTTCGGGTAGCTTCCAGGGAAGTATCCAGATTGACCACGGCCGGGTTGCTTTCGCTGGAAGTGCGGAGCAACCGTTTGCGTTCGGTCAGCATTTCGTTATACTGTCCGATCAGGGTGGACAGTCCGTTGTCGCTCAGCCCGATATTGGCCGGTATGATCTCCATCCGGTTCTCGGGACGCTCGATGTATTCTTTCAGGAATTCTACGAGACGGAGCTGGGTGGCATTCTCAGCCCGTTTCTGCTCATATTCGGCATTGCCTTGCAGAGCCAACTGTGCATCACTGGTCAGGTCAGTCAGTCCCGCCTTCTGCTTATACTGGGCCAGTTCGCTTTCTGTGGTACCCAACTCGTGATTGATGATACTGATGCGTTCGTCAATAAATTCGGCTGTCCGGCTGGCTACCTCGTTCTTGTCATCGTTGGCATCGGCATTATACAGCGCTACCAGCGTATTCAGGAAATCCAGACCCCGGCCTACATGGGTATCGTTGTAGTTCAGTCGTACAATGGTAGTCTGTTTGCTGGTCGGTTCAGTAGACAGATTTCCCTGACACGCTTTGGCGGCTGAGGTAGGGGATACAATCTGTACCTGGATAGTACGTTCTTCCTGAATCTTTGTACTATCTTTCGCGTTCAGCGTCAGGGTTCCCGCGGGAGTGACGAGTACACCGGGCAGACGATCAAACGTCTTTTCAGTGGTGCCTTCCTTTCCATACTTTGCGGTAGCCTTGACTTTGCCGTCAGATTTGCAGTCCAGCTGTAAATTCAGGGGGGCAGTCAGTTTTTCCGCTTCTTCCGGAGTCATCCAGACCTTAATGGGAGTATCATGCTTATAAAGCGGAAGTGCATGGCCGAAACTGCGGGGTTCTGCGTAGCGGATGTTCAGTCCCAGGGTATTGACTACCTTTTTGATTAAAGTGCGGGAACGGAGAATTTCCATTTCGTTGTCGAAATTGCTGGCCATGCTCAGCATCCCGAGATCCTGCATGGTGGCAAGCGGACTGTTGGCACTGCCTTTTCCTTTGTCATCCTGCTTGATCAGTACCGTGGCATTCACATT
>OHAE01001672.1_pt1 | contig 15607 bp, 14 predicted proteins | sample 1577061 | NCBI WGS metagenome assembly OHAE01 (sample SAMEA3541535, study PRJEB24748) | human gut metagenome | biome: human gut; feature: human-associated habitat; material: faeces | place: China | collected 2012
AGTATGATGAACTGGACCGCAAGATCGGTGAGACTTCTCCGTTAAAAGAAACAAATGAATACCGTTATGATGCCATTGGCAATCTTACCAAATCCAAAGATCCGATGGGACTTATTACTGAATACAAATATGACAGCCTGAGTAACATGACGGAACAGATTTCTCCAAAGGGAGCAGTTACCAAATATGATTACGACAAGCATGGCAATGTCATTTCTGTAACGGATGCAAAGGGAAATGAGACACAGTACAGTGTTGACCTGAATGACAATGTCACAAAGATGACGCAGGCGAATGGTGGCGAATATACATACAAATATGACAAAGCCGGACGTCTGGAGAGTATGACCAGTCCACTGGGTTATACTAAAAATTTCTCATATGATAAAGTGGACAATGTGGTAAAAGAAAGCGACAGCTTAAAGAGTGCCACAACGTATACTTACGACAAGCTCCATAACATGAAGTCTTCTACCAATGCACTGGATGGAACGACCAGCTTTACATACGATAAGTATGGCAATCTGGTGAAGGAGACAGATCCACTTGGACGGAGCAATACCTACAGTTATGACCTGGCAGGCCAGATGACTTCCGCAGCCGATCCGCTTGGCAAGATTACAGCCTATACTTACGATCCGGCTGGAAATATCACAGACATCACAAAGCCGGGTGGAAGAAAGACCAGCTACGGTTATGACAAGAATTATAATGTTACATCAGTAACAGATCCGATGGGGTATGTTGCAAAGACCGTCTATGATAAAGATAATCGTGTAACAGAAGAGACGGATGCATTGGGACAGAAGGAATCCTACACGTATGATAAGGACAGCAGGGTAACTTCTATTACAGACAAGCGTGGATTCACAACGGGATTTGATTACGATGCACATGGTAATATTCAGGTTGTTACAGATAAGACCGGATTAAAGAGCCATCTGGAATATGACAAGAATGACAATCTGACCAAAGTAACTGATGCCCTTGGCGGTGTAACAACTTATGGTTACGACAACATGGATAACCTGGTGACCTTCACCAATGCAGCAAATAAGACAACGAATTATACTTATGATCTGGAAGGCAACCTGACATCCATCAAAGATCCTGCAGGAAGAACAGAGAAATTTGATTATGATGAAAAGGGAAGACTCACCGGGCATACACAGGCAAGCGGCAAGAAAGTCTCTTATGATTATGATAAGCTGAATGACTTGCTGGAGAAATCTTATCAGGACGCAAAGGGAGAGACATCCGAAAAGGACGTAACCTACGCATATAACAGTGCCGGGGAACGGGTATCCATGAAGGATCAGACAGGCAAGAGCAGCTACGAATACGATGCACTCGGAAGAATCACAAAAGTAACAAGCGGTTCGAAAAAGGATGTCAGCTACGTCTATGATGATGCAGATAATCTGCAGGCAATCGTATACCCGGATGGTACAAAGGTCAGCTATGAATATGACTTAAATGATAATCTGGTAAAATTGACAGATCGTAATGGAAAAGTAACCACTTACAAGCATGATGCACTGAATCGTGTGACAGAAGTCATTAGAAGTAATGGAACAAAGACGGAAGTATCTTACGATGCAGAAGATCATATTACAAAGATTGTGAATACCTGTGCTTCCTGTGGAAAAGTAATCAGCACTTATGAGTACAAATACAATGATCAGGGATATGTAGTCAGCGAGACAGCGACCGAACTGGAAGCCGGAACAAGAAAGACACCAAGCTGGGAGGACTGGTACAACTGGGGCGATACACAGAAAGAGACAGACAAAGCAGACTGTGAGCATCAGGAAAAAGAGATCCAGACGACACGTACTTATGAATACGATGATAACTGGGAACTGACACGCTGTACGGAAAAAGTAGAAGGCGGTAAAAAGACAGTCCATAATTATACTTATGACAAGATTGGAAACCGGACCTCTTACGAGAAGATCGAAGATGGTGTCAGCAAAGCAAAATATAACTATAAGTACAACGATTCCAACCAGCTCATCAAACGCACGAATGCAAAAATCTGGGGCGGCGGCACGCTGCGGCTGCCGAAGCAGGATGTGCACGACGCGCTCACGCGCTATGAATTCGCGGCGGCGGCCGAGGGCGAGGACTACGTGCTCTCGTACCGGGAGCGCAGGACATGATGGACCTTGAGGGCGAAAAGGCGCGCATCCTCGAGCAGCTGGCCGAGATGGCAGCCGACACGACCGTGAAGCCGGAGCTGCGGCTCAAGGCGGCAGGCATGGTGCTCGGTCACGAACGAGGCAAAGCAGCCCCTGCAAAGGACGAAGGCGAGACAGAGCCGGAGGTGCTGCGCTTTGAGGGTGCGCTCGAGCAGTGGAGTCGGTAGTGAGGAGGCGCGATGGCACGCAAAAACGAACCTTATATTTATAAGGTGCTGCGGCGCGAGACGCCGAGTCCGCGCCAGCAGGAATTTTTCCGCGCGGAGGCGGCGAATGTCGCCTACGGTGGGGCGCGCGGCGGCGGCAAGAGCTGGGCTATGCGGCGCAAGCTCGTCATGCTCGCCATGCGCTACCCGGGACTGAAGCTCCTGCTGCTGCGCCGGACGCTGCCGGAGCTGCGCGCAAACCACATCCTGCCGCTGCAGCGGGAGCTCGCGGGCTACGCCGCGTGGAACAGCACCGAGCGCGCGTTTCGCTTTCCGAACGGGTCGCGGCTCGTGATGGGCTACTGCGACAACGACAGCGACTGCGCGCAGTATCAGGGGCAGGAATACGAGGTGATCGGCTTCGAGGAGGCGACAAACTTTGAGCCCGACTGGCTGACCTTCATTGCGACCTGCCTGCGCACGACGCGCACGGATTTCACGCCGCGCATTTACTACACCTGCAACCCCGGCGGCCCGGGGCACGCGTACATCAAGCGTCTGTTCATCGACCGGGCGTTCCGGGACGGCGAGGACCCGGCGGACTACGTGTTCATCCCGGCGAAGGTCTACGACAACCAGGTGCTCATGCAGCGCGACCCCGGCTATCTCAAGCGGCTGGAGGCACTGCCGCCGGCAAAGCGGCGCGCGCATCTTGAGGGTGACTGGAACGTATACGAGGGGCAGGTGTTCGCCGAATGGCGCGACGACCCCGCGCACTACGCCGATGGGAAGTGGACGCACGTGATCGAGCCGTTCGACATTCCGGACACATGGCGGGTATACCGCAGCTTCGACTTCGGGTATGCAAAGCCGTTTTCCGTGGGCTGGTGGGCGGTGGATTTCGACGGCCGGCTGTACCGCATCCTCGAGCTGTACGGCTGCGTGCCCGGCGAGCCGGACACCGGCGTGCGCTGGACGCCGGAGCAGATCTTCACGCAGATCCGCGCCACCGAAACCACGCACCCCTATCTGCGCGGACGGGACATCCGGGGTGTGGCAGACCCCGCGATCTGGGACGCATCACGCGGCGACAGCATCGCCGACATCGCCGACCGGTACGGCGTGTACTTCGAGCCCGGCGACCACCAGCGCCTGCCCGGCTGGATGCAGGTGCACTACCGGCTCGCGTTCGATGCGGCGGGACTGCCGATGCTGTACGTATTCCGCAACTGCCGGGACACGCGGCGCACGCTGCCGCTGCTGCGCTACGACGCGCACGCGCCCGAGGACGTGGACACGCGGCAGGAGGACCACATCGCCGACGAGATCCGGTATCTGTGCCAGTCCGATCCCATTGCGCCGCGCCCGGCGGTGCAGCGGACGCCGCAGGTGTTTGACCCGTTGAGCAATGATTAATTATGTAAACAGGAAAAGACTGCGACAGCAGTCTCTTTTTCTCGCAAAATGTTAAAAGTTATGTAAACTATTTGCCGGAAACGGCAGCAAAGGAGCGTCTATGACAAACGAAAAAACGAACCCCCTGCCCTACCGCGCGGCGGCAGAGGCAGGGCTGCCGGAGATGAGCGAGCCCGTGATCACGCCCGACGATGTGGCACGCGGCACGGAGCTGCTGCGCCGCTACAAAGACGGCAAGCGCGCACTCGAGGCGCGCATCATCGCGGACGAGCAGTGGTACCGCCTGCGGCACTGGCAGTATCTGCGCGACCGGCGGCGCGAGCAGGGCGCCGACGTGGTGGAACCGACGAGCGCGTGGCTGTTCAACGCCATCGTCTCGAAGCACGCCGACGCGATGGACAGCTTTCCGGAGGCGGTGATCCTGCCGCGCAGCGAGCAAGATGAGCCGGACGCGAAGGCGCTGTCGGCCATCGTACCGGCGGTGCTGGAAAAGACGCACTTCGAGCAGGTGTGGTCGGACGCGTGGTGGTATAAGCTCAAGCACGGGTGCGCGGCCTACGGCGTGTTCTGGGACAGCGCCGGCAGCGGCGGCCTCGGCGACGTGGCCGTGCGGCAGCTCGACCTGCTGAATCTGTTCTGGGAGCCGGGCATCACCGACATTCAGGCCAGCCGCAACCTCTTCGTATGCGCGCTCGTGGACAACGACGACATCGCGGCCGCATGGCCGGAGGCGCGGCCCGGCAGCTGCGGCGTGGAGCTGGCGCAGTATCTCTACGACGACGCAGTGGACACGTCGAACAAGAGCATCGTCGTCGACTGGTACTACAAAAAGCCGCTGCCCGGCGGCGGAACGGCGCTGCACCTCGTGAAATTCACCGGGCGCGACCTGCTCTACGCGAGCGAGAACGATCCCGCTATGGCCGGGGGCTTCTACCCGCATGGGCAGTACCCGGTCGTGTTCGACGTGCTCTACCCCGAGGCGGGCACGCCGTGCGGCTTCGGCATGATCGCCGTGAGCAAGGATCCGCAGCAGTACATCGACCGGCTGAGCGGCAACCTGCTCGAGATGAGCATGAAGGCCTCCACGCCGCGCTTCTGGGTGAAGAAAGGCTGCGGCGTGAATGCGCAGGAATTTCTCGACTGGTCAAAGCCGCTCGTTGAGGTCGAGGGCAGCATCGACGACGAGCGGCTGCGCCAGATCAGTCTCTACAACCTCGACGGGCAGTGGGTGAATATGCTGCAGCTCAAGATCAACGAGCTCAAGGAGACGAGCAACAGCCGCGATGTGACGCAGGGCAGCGTATCCGGCGGCGTAACGGCGGCGAGCGCCATTGCCGCGCTGCAGGAGGCCGGAAGCAAATCCAGCCGCGACACGCTGCGCGCGAGCTACCGCGCGTTTGAGCGCGTGGTCGAGCTTGTGATCGAGCTCATCCGCGCCTATTACACCGAGACGCGGCCATTTCGCGTGGCGGCGCCGGGCGCACAGGGCTATACCTTCTGCACCTACTCCAACGCCGGGCTGCGCGCCCGCGTCGTGGGCACGGACGCAGATGGCGGGGTGCTTTGCCGCGCGCCGGCCTTTGACGTGTCCGTGCACGCGCAAAAGGAGAGCCCGTATGCGACCGCATCGCAAAACGAGCTGGCGCGGCAGCTGTACCAGCTCGGGGTCTTTAACCCCGCCTTCGCGCAGCAGGCCGTGCCGATGCTGGAGATGATGCAGTTTCCGGGGCGCGACAAGGTGCTGGAGGCCGTGCGCGGCAGCATCGCGCCGCCGCAGCCGGAGACACCGGAAGCGGACGCGGGCACGGATGCGCTGCAAAAAGCGCAGGAGGAGAAAAACCGCATCATCACAGAAAGCGCCCGCTGAGGGCAGAAGGGAGCACAGAGCATGGATGAAAACAACATGACCGCAGCCGGGCAGACCGCCCCCGCCGCGGCACAGACCGAAGCGCCGGCGGAAGCCGCTGAACAAACCGTGACCGTCGGCGCGCTGCGCGGCGCGATCGAGCGCAGGCAGGAGCAGAATATGCGCCGCGCGGCCGAGCAGACCGCCGCGCGCTGGTCGCGCGAGGCGGACGAGCTGACGGCGCAGTGCCCGGGCTTTGATCTGGGTGCGGCGCTGAAGGATGACCGGTTTTGCGCGCTGCTGCGCGCAGGCATAGACGTGCGCACGGCATGGTTTGCGCTGCACGCGCAGGCGCTGCTGGAGACGGCCTGTCTGCGCGCCGGACGCAGCGCCGAGCAGCGCGTGAGCGAGCACATCCGCGCCCGCGGTCTGCGCCCGGCCGAAAACGGGCTGGGCAGCGGCGGCGCGGGCATCGTGGTGCGGCCGGACGTGTCGCGCATGAGCCGCGCCGACCGTGCAGAGCTTGCCGCGCGCGCGGAGCGCGGTGAGCGCGTGAAGCTGAGCCTGTGACCCGCTTCGCGTACATCTGCCGGAACGGCCGGTGCGTGCTGCGCGCGGACGGTCACGCGGCGTACTGCCCGGGCAGCGACATCGTGTGCGCCGGGGCATCCGCACTCATGTGTGCGCTGGCGGGTGCGCTCGACATGCTCGGCGCACAGGGCGTGCAGCGTACGCTCAGCGCCGGACACGCAGTCATCGCAGCCGACGACCGGACCGATGTGCGCGCGGCGTTTACCGTGGCCGTGACGGGTCTGCGGCAGCTCGCTGAAGCCTACCCCGGTCACGTTGCGGAGGACTCCGGCCGCACCCCCGCACAGGAGGAACCCAACGGCAGCGCAGCGGCCGGGTGCTGCCCCGGCGCTGTCCCCGGAAGCGGACAGCAGAGAAAAAAGGAGACATGAGTATGGAAAACATCCGCATGGACCTGCGCCTGTTTGACGCAAACACGCAGGTGACCACCCAGCAGAGCCTGACCGAGGAGATGAAGACGTTCTATTCGGACTACCTCATCGACGCGGCCGAGCCCGAGCTCGTGCACGATCAGTTCGCACAGAAGCACCCCATCCCCGCAAACGGCGGCAAGACGATCCAGTTTCGCCGCTTCGCCCCGCTCGGCAAGGCGCTGACCGCTCTGACCGAGGGCGTGACCCCCGACGGGCAGAGTCTGAGCATGAGCACCGTTGAGGCGGCCGTGCGTCAGTACGGCGGCTACATCCAGATGAGCGACCTGCTGCTGCTGACCGCCATCGACAACAACCTCACCATGGCCACAAAGCTGCTCGGCGCACAGGCCGGACGCACGCTCGACACCATCACGCGCGAGGTGCTCGTCGGCGGCGACAACGTGCAGTACGCCGACGAGTCCGTGTCCGCCCGCTACTTGCTGCGCGGCGGCAATGCCGGCGCTGCCGACAACAACTACCTGACCGTCGACTGCATCCGCCGCGCCGTGCGCGCACTCAAAAACGCCAACTGCCGCCGCATCGACGGCGCGTTCCCGGTCATCATCCACCCCGACGTGGCATACGACCTCATGAACGACCCGAAGTGGCTCGCGCCGCACCAGTACGTGGACACGGAGCATATGTATGAGGGCGAGATCGGCAAGATCGAGGGATGCCGCTTCGTTGAAAGCACGGAGGCGAAGATCTTCCACGCCGAAGATCTGGCCGCCGACAGCCGCACGCTGCTCGCAAACGGCGCGGTGAGCGGCAAGACCACCGTCGCATTCGATGGCGGCACGGTCAAGCCCGGCGCGCTCGTCGGCCGTCAGGTGCTCATCGGCAATGCCTGCGTGACCGTCAGGGAAAACACCGCGAGCTCCATGACCGTCGACGCCCCGGTCACGGTCGAGGACAACGCCATCCTCTACCCCGGCGAGGCCGGTGCGCAGGGACGCGACGTGTACGCCACGCTCGTGCTCGGCGCGGACGGCTACGGCACGACCGAGATCACCGGCGGCGGGCTCGAGCACATCGTCAAGCAGCTCGGCTCTGCCGGTACGGGCGACCCGCTCAACCAGCGCGCAAGCGTCGGCTGGAAGGCCACGAAGGTCGCCGTGCGCCTCGATGACAGCGCCATCCGCCGCATCGAGACCTGCAGCACCTACACCGAGTAAGAAACCAAATGCCTCCCGCCGCAAGGCGGGAGGCACGCATTCACACAAGGAGGAATACACTATGGCAACCAGAAAAATGACCGACCGCGCCGCCGAGGCCTGGCTGAGCGAACCCGTGACCGTGCACCTGTTTCGTGACAACGGCAGCTACAAGGAGGATAAGATCGTGACCGTCAACGGTGAGACCGTGCGCATCCCGCGCGGCGAGGACGTGACGATCGCGCGCCGCTTTGCTCTCGTGCTCGCACAGGGTGAGGCACAGGACGCGCGCACCGGCGCGCTCATCGAGCGCGAGACCGCCCGCTTTGCCGCCGAGAGCGGTGCGCTGGGGCTCTGAGCATGGCGACGCTTCAGCAGGCGCTCACGCGCATCGACGCGATCTGCCCAAATGCGTGGGACGACGCGGCAAAGATCCAGTGGCTCAACGAGTGCGAGCATATGATCCAGATGCGCATCCTCGACGCAGCGCCCGAGCAGTGCGTGACCTATGACGCGGACACCGAACGCGGCACCGTGCTGCTCGTGCCAGCGCCGTTTGACCGGCTGTACGTGTACTACGTCATCGCCATGTGCGACTACGCCGCGCACGAGACCGCACACTACGCCGACAGCATGGCGCTGTTTAACGCCGCACTCGACGAATATGCGAAGTGGCACCAGCGCACGAACGGCGCCGCCGTCCCGTCGCCGGGACAGAGCCATCAGATCGCCATGAACTCCGCCATGCGCCACCGGCACGCGAACAAGGCCGTGCTCGACGGCATCACGGCGGAGCGGGCGGCAGCGTGGGACCAAAAATCCGGACAAGCGGAGGCAACGCCGGCGGCAGCCGGTCTGATGTCGGCAGCGGACAAGAAAAAGCTCGACGGCATGGCGCAGCAGACGCGGATCATCCACGTCGGCGGCGATCTGTCCGGCACGACGGCCGACATGACGCCGGCCGAGCTGTACGCCTACGTCAGCGCAAACCCGACGCACCGCGTCTATGCGCAGCTTTCGTTTCAAGGCGAGCACTTTCTGATGCTCTATCAGGGCGCGACGAACGGCATCCTCACATTCTCGTCGCTTGTGGCCGATTCCGAGCGGCACACGTTCTGCGCCGTCAAGCTTCAGGCGAAAACGACCGGCGATGTCTGGGATGTCCCGGTCAGGATCGAGCTGATGACGCAGAACATCGCGCCCGCCGCGCTGCCGAACCCGAAGGCGCTGACGATCCGCATCGGCGGCACGACGGTTATGTACGACGGCAGCACGGCGCAGACCGTGACGATCGCCGACGGCACGGAGGTGAGCTACTGATGAAAAAGCTCTACGAAGAAGCCTCCGTGCAGGACATCGCCGACGCCATCCGCGAGAAAACAGGCGGTGCAGAAACGTACAGGATCGCGCAGATGGGCGCGGCGGTGCGCAGCATCCCGGACGGCGATCAGATCGCCCACGCTGACATCCCGGACTACGTCAAGGACGGCGTGCTCACGCTGGCGCAGAAGGTGCAGGCCGTGAAGACTGCGTCGAGCATCGTCTTTGTGACGGTCGCTGATGCACACCACGCAACTGACGAATCCACGGGCTGGAAGGCAAACATCGACACCGGAAACATGGACGCCTGCCGTGCGATCAAGGCGCTGTCGCACGTGATCCCGCTGGATTTCGCGGCGTTTTTGGGCGATCTCACCTTCGGGTACAAGACGACCACGGCGGCGCAGTTCGAGGCGCAGTGCAGGGAGTTTCACCGCTGGATCGAGGAGGGACTGCGCGGCATCCCGCAGCTCTGGACGCCCGGAAACCACGACACGGGCGAATACTTCGCGGCCGAAACCGGAAGCCTCGCGAATCTGTACGGCACGGCGCTGATCCGGAAGTATTTTTCCGACTACAACGCGGGCGCGGTCTACGGCAGCGCACAAGCCGGATACTGCTACCGGGACATCCCCGGAAAGAAGCTGCGCATCATCAATCTCAACACCATCGAGGAAGAGATCACCGGCGGCGAAAACGCCACCGCCGCGCTCTCGGAGGCGCAGCTGCTGTGGTTCGCGCAGACGCTTCTCGACCTCGGCAACAAGGCAGACAGCACGGCGTGGGGCTTTGTGATCCTCGGGCATTACCCGCTGGACTGGGGCTACGTGCGCGCGGGCGGCAAGGTGCTCAAGGCGTATCTGGACGGCGGCAGCGTCACGATCGGCAGCGAGACGGTCTCCTTCGCGGGGAAAAACGGCGCGGTCTGCTACGGGAATTTCCATGGGCATCTGCACAACTTCAAGACATCCAGGATCTACGTTGTGCCGGACAACGTTTCCCAGTCCGACCCGCCGACGCAGCAGATGGCAGCGCTGCGCATCTGCTGCCCGTCCGCCAACTACTACCGGACGAACGAGGTGGGCGATAACAACCGGCTGGACAGCAACCAGATCGAATTCGGCGAGGAGACGACCCACAGCAAAGCGCCGGGCGCGACCGACACGGCCTTCACCGTCAACGTCATCAATCCGGCAGACAAAAAAATCTATTCATTCTGCTACGGCGCGGGCTATGACCGCACGCTGTCGTTCGATTTCACAGTGGTCATGCGCACCGTCAAGACGACGCTCACAGGCTGCACCGGCAGCAACGCCGCGGCCGCCGTCGAAGACGGCGCGGCATACACGACCACGCTGACACCGAAAAACGGGTACACCTTCGACACCGTCACGGTCAGCATGGGCGGTACGGACATCACAGCGACGGCATACAATGCCGCGACCGGCGTGGTGTCCATCGCGCGCGTGACTGGGGACATCACCATCACGGCGAGCGCGTCAAAGCCTGTGACGTACACAAACCTTGTACCCACGGCTGTTGACAGCAGCGGCGCGTCCATGCCGTATCAGAATGGATACAACCTATCATCGTCCGGAAACGCGCAGAGTGGCAGCGGATTTGTGACAAGCGGATTCATTCCGCTGCCCGGCAATGTGACGAAGCACGTTTACCGCATCGCCGGTGAGGGGATCACGTTCTCGAAGGCGGAACCGTATTCCCGCGTCGGATGGTATGACAGTGCATTTCAACTGCTTAAAGCCGTTATGCCCGCAAACAAGATCGACGTCAGCGTGTATTTCCCGAGCAGTATCCCGGAGAGCACCACGGCCATGACGTTTCAGGTGACGGAAGCAGCGAGCAATGTGCCCGCCTCTGCGGCGTATTTTCGCGTGAGCGCAAAGGGCAAGGGCGAGAACCTGATCATCACGCTCGACGAACCGATCGAATAAGGAGGCGCAAGATGAAAATCATTGAGGCGTTTGCAGTCAAAAACAAATGCTATCAGGCGGGCGCACCGCTGTATCCGCAGGGCATCATGCTGCACAGCGTGGGATGCGCGCAGCCGTCTGCTGCGGTGTTTGCGCGCAGCTTTAACCAGTATCAGCCGGGCGGCGTATCTGTCTGCGTGCACGCGTTCGCGCAGGCGGACGGCACGGTATATCAGACGCTGCCGTGGGAGATGCGCGGCTGGCACTGCGGCGGGAGCGCCAATTCTACGCACATCGGGGTAGAGATGACCGAGCCGAGCGCGGGCATGACACGCAGCGAGGCAGCGGAGCAGATCGCGGGCACGTACCGCACGGTGGTGGAGCTGTTTGCTGAGCTGTGTAAACAGTACGAACTTGACCCGGCACAGGATGGCGTCATCATCGGGCACGCCGAGGGACACCGGCGCGGCGTGGCAAGCAACCACGCAGACCCGGAGCTGCTGTGGCGCACATATGATATGGGCTACACGATGGACGGCTTTCGGCGCGACGTCGCCGAGGCAATGGCAAAGGAAGATCGGGAGGAGGTGCCGGATATGCCGCGCTATGATTCCGTGGCGGAGATGCCGCAATGGGCACGCGCGGGCGTGCAGCGGCTGATCGACCGCGGCGCACTGCAGGGAAACACGGACGGAAAGCTCGACGTGTCGGAGGATATGATCCGCACGATGATCGTGTGCCAGCGAATGCTGGACGAACAAAAGGAGACGTAAATGGACAGACTCACAACGATCAAAGCGGCGGTCTCAGCGGCCGCCGCAGCGCTGACGGCATTCTGGGGCTGGACCGGGTGGCTTGCGGCCGCTTGGTTTCTGGCCATGCTGCTCGACTATGCCACCGGCAGCGCTGCCGCTCTGCGCGCAGGCACATGGAGCAGCCGCTGCGCCCGCGAGGGACTGTGGCACAAGGCGGGCAGCGTGGCGGGCGTGCTGGTGGCGGCGCTGCTGGACTTCGCACTGCGGGCGCTGCTCGGCAGCGTGCCGGGACTGGGCGCACACTATGACGTGCTGCTGTGCCCGCTCGTGACGGCGTGGTATTTGCTGACGGAGCTCGGCAGTGTGGTCGAAAACGCCGGTGCGCTCGGCGCGCCGCTGCCGCAGTTTCTCGTGCGGGCGATCGCCGTGCTGCGCGCAGACGTATCACAGCACGGCGGAGGGGATGACGACGCATGACGGACTATTCCCCGCTGGAGCTTTCCCTGCCGGAGCGCACCGGTCAGGAGACCGTCGAGCAGCGGCTCACGGCGCTGGAGGAGACCGTGCCGCGGCTGCTGGAGGCGCTGCAGTACACGCTGTCGAACCTCGGCGCGGAGAACTTCAACGCCGCGGCGCTCTCGCGGCTGCTCTCGCCGATCCGCGCGCGCATCGACGGCGCGGACGGCAGCATCACACAGCTGAGCCTCGACGCCGGCACCCTGCAGACACGCCTGACGTCGGCCGAGGGCAATGTCGCCGCGCTCGAGCAGACCGTGAGCGATCAGGGCGCACGCATCGCGCTCGTGACCGATGCCGACGGCGTGAACGCGGCGGCCATCGTCACCGCCATCAACAACGGCGACAGCAGCATCGCGCTCTCGGCCGACAAGATCGACCTCAACGGCATCACGACCGTGGCCGACACGCTGCACATCGGCAGTCAGAACAGCCTCGAGCGCAAATATCTCATCTTTCACAAGAGCGGCGCGGTGATCTCCGCGACGCGCGGCGATCTGCCGGAGCTGATGCTCTCGGCCGGGAAGATCGACCTGTGCGGCGAGCTGTATCACAACGGCAAGCCGCTCAACCTGTAAGGAGGCAAGGCATGTATCTACCCACATTTCCGCGGCGCATGGCTGCCGTCCGCCATGTGCAGACGGACTTTCGCGGCTACGACCACCGCCCGTCCTGCCCCGAGGGCGGCATCTACGAGATGACCAACGGCTCGGCAGCGGACAGCCCCCTGTTCTCGACACGACCCGGACGTACGCGCATCTACCCGTGCAGCGGCACGCCGAACGGTCTGTTCGCAGCCGGAGACGGGCTGCTCTGGTGCGCCGGCACGGCTCTGTATTATAACGGAAAGGCCGTGCCTGGCTGCACGCTCACGGACACGCCGAAGGTATTCGCAGCGCTCGGCGGTACGGTGCTCATCTGGCCGGACAAGGTCTGGTTCCGACCGGCGGACGGCACATTCGGCAGCGCAGAGCCAAGCTGGAGCGGCAGTGTGACGCTTGCGGGCGCAGACACGGATGGCGACGGGCGCGCGAGCATCCTCGTGGCCGACGGCGCGGGCACAGACTTTCGCACAGGCGACGCCGTGACGCTCAGCGGCTTCGGCGACGTGCGCAACAACGGCACGTACATCCTGCGCGGCATCGACGGGGCGCGGCTGCGCTTTGACCCGGACACATTCGTGCGCGCGGGCGCAGTCAACGGCGTCACGATCACGCGGCGCGTGCCCGACGCGCAGCACGCGTGCAGCTACGGCAACCGCCTCTGGGCGTGCGCGCACGACAGCGTGTGGTGCACAAAGCTCGGCGATCCGCTGAGCTGGTTCTGGTACGAGGCGGACGAAAACGGCGCGGTCGCTACGGCCGCATGGAGCGTGGACGTCGGCGCGCCGGGGGATTTTTCCGGCTGCGCGGCGACGGGCAGCGGCGTGGTGTTTCTCAAGCCCGGCGGGCTCTGGCGACTCTACGGCACGCGGCCTACAAACTTCCAGCTCGTGGCCTCGGCCGCGCTCGGCGCGGAGCAGGACTCCGGCCGCTCGCTCGTAACGGCGGCCGAGACGCTCTACTACCTCTCCCCCGTCGGCGCGGCGCGCACGGCGGGCGGACGGCCGGTACGCATCGGCGATGCGCTCGGGCGCACGCTCACGCACGGCGTCGCCGGCACGGACGGGACGCGCTGGTATCTCTCGGCGCGCGACAAGCGGAGCGTCCGGCACCTGTTCGTATACGACACGCGCAGCGGCCTGTGGAGCCGTGAGGACGATTTTGACGCGCGCGGCTTTGCGCAGTGCGGCGACGCGCTCTATGCGCAGGATACGCGCGGCGTGTGGCGCTTCGGCGCGGGCAGCACGGCACAGATGGAGAGCCTGCTCGAAACGGGCGACTTTATCAGCGGCAGCCCGGACTGCAAGCGGCTGCTGCGCGTGCAGCTGCGGCTGGAGGCCGAGGCGGGCGCAAGCATCACGGCGGCGGCGCAGTATGACTCCGACGGGCAGTGGCACACGCTTGCAAACGTGACGGCGGGTGCAAAGCGTACGTTCACCCTGCCGGTACTGCCGCGCCGGTGCGACCACTTTCGCCTTCGGCTGACGGGCACGGGGGCATGGCGGCTATGTTCGCTCACGCGCACGGAGACCGCCGCCGGACCGCAGCACTGAGGAAAGGAGAACCTATGGCGACAAAATACAAATACGACAAGGACACCGACTACGCCGCGCTCATGGAGCAGGCGGCCCGGCGCGGTGACAACGCGGCTGCCGCCGTCTATGAGCAGCAGCGCAACGCGAAGATCCGCGGCGAGGGCATGGCCGGTCAGGAACAGACGAGTGACTATGCGCAGTACCTGCCCATCGAAGACGTGCCGGACTATGACGACACGCACCGCCGCGAGGCCGAGGCGCTGCTGACCGGGCGCGGCACGGCAGACCGCCGCGAACAGATCGACCGGATGCTCGACGCACTGCTCGGCGAGCAGTTTGACTACGACCCCGCGTCGGACAAGCTCTACGCCGCCTACCGGCAGCAATACGAGCGGCAGGCGGAGCTCGCGGCAGAAAACGCCCTCGGCAAGGCGGCCGCGCTGACGGGCGGTCAGGCCTCGACGGCGGCTGTGGCGGCGGCGCAGCAGGCGGGCGGCTATTACCGCGCCATGCTCGCAGGCAAACTGCCGGAGCTGGCGCAGCTGGCCTACGAGCGCTACAGCAGCGAGCACAAGACACGCCTGAGCGCCATTGACCGGATGCTCGACGCCGCCGACAGCCGTGACGGCGTGACGAAGGCACAGATCGCGGCGCTGCTCGACATGGACGACGCCGCCTACGACCGCGCGGACAGCAAGCTGCAGCAGCAGGCCAGGGACGCGGCCGCCGCAAAAGCCGCCGCCGACAAGAAAGCCAAGGCCGCGCAGACCGCAGCCGAAAAGGAAAAGGCTGCGCGCGACAAGGCGCAGACGGCAGCGCGCAGCGATGCGCGGCGCCAGATCGCGCTCATTTTGCGCAACGGCGGCACGGTGCCCGACGACCTCTGGCAGCAGAGCGGATACAGCGCCGTGACGATCGCGGCGATGCTGCGCGGCAGGAAAGGATAATGATTATGTAAATCAGAAGAACGAAAAGTGCAGCATCTACGCAGCTTAAATAAAACAATTTTGAATTATGTAAACTTCGCAGACAGCAAACAACTCCGGAAGCAGTTGATGCTTCCGGAGCTGCTCAGCATGTTAAAGAACCTCGTAGAGTTTGCGCCCGCAGGCGCAAAGAAAGTCCCATCATTTTCTTCGGCGACATGTGCGGCGAAGAAAATACTTCTCGGCCTGCAAACG
>OHAE01001682.1_pt1 | contig 15553 bp, 9 predicted proteins | sample 1577061 | NCBI WGS metagenome assembly OHAE01 (sample SAMEA3541535, study PRJEB24748) | human gut metagenome | biome: human gut; feature: human-associated habitat; material: faeces | place: China | collected 2012
ATAATATGAATAATCACCCATTCTATAGTTCTTTCCACCTAATCCAGCAACAGCACATGCCTTTGTGATAGAAACAAGACCATTCTCGTCAACTTTTATAAACTCATTCAAAATGCCCTCGTAACCTTTACGAGCTACAGCAAAATATGAGGCAGGTATATATCCCTTACGAACGGCCTTAAACAGAGAATAAACGAACATGCTGGAGCATGAAGACTCCAGATAGTTTCCAGGTTCTCCACTTTTATCCATAACCTGATACCACAAACCTTCCGGGCTCTGATACTTTTTCAAAGTCTTTGCGATCTGATTCAGGATAACCAGCACAGAGTCGCGTCCTGGTTCATGCAAAGGTATAAAATCAAGATTATCAACTATGGCCATCGCATACCATCCTAAGGCACGCCCCCAGCAATGTTGTGACTGACCGGTTGTTTTATCTGCCCATTTTTCTCGCTTACTGACATCACATGCATGACGGAACAGTCCATTAGACGGGTCGTAAGTATGGCGTGCAACAATCTTTATCTGATTTATCACTTCCTGATAAGCATGCGGATCATTGTTTCTGTAAGCATATTCCGCAAGAAATGGTGTTCCCATATAAAGCCCATCCAGCCACATTTGATTAGGATAAACTTTTTTATGCCAAAAACCGCCATCTTCATTACGAGGCTGACCATCAAACTGCGTCCTCAGCAGATCCAAAGCTTTTTTATACTTTTCATCTTTTGTCTGTTCATAAATTCTGAAAAGCATTTTCCCCGAATTTATACGGTCTAAGCTATAATCTGTCAACTTATATTTCTTTATCGTCCCATCTTCATTTACCATTGTATCTGCATACGCCAGCGCATAATCATAAAATTTCGAATCGCCATATCGATCATACACATCCATCATAGCCCCCAATTCTAATCCATGGCAATAATCCCATTTTAAAGAAGGCTGAAAATCTACTTGCCAAGATTCTGGATTACGTACCATTTCCGATTCGGCCATTCGTACAGACCAAGGTTTCTGTTTTTTTGGAAAATCTTCTGTAGTCTGAGCCATACTTGTAATACAAAGCATAGCTCCCAAACACCCTAATAAAATACTTCTGTTTTTCATGATTCGATAAATACTTTTATAAATACAAATATAGCCAAAAGCACGAATCCGTATGTGGATTTTCTGTGCTTAAAGGTAGATTTATTATTCACATCCTTACAATAATCGTGTACGATAACGGAAAATATTTGTTTATTTCAATAAAGTTTTGAATTAAATCATATTTCCGTTGCAAATTAAAAGAAAAGAACGTATTTTTGGTGCAATTTAAATTTATAATTAAACCTAATATCACGATTCACAGAAAGACAAAAGCAAATTATGGAACAAGTTTTTAGCTATATCATCGGTCTGGGAGCAGCGGTGATGATGCCTATTATTTTTACCATTTTGGGAGTATGCATCGGCATTAAATTCGGAAAGGCGTTAAAGAGCGGACTCCTTGTGGGAGTGGGATTCGTAGGGCTGTCTGTCGTGACGGCATTGCTCACAAGCAGTCTGGGAGATCCCCTGAAAAAAGTAACCGAAATCTACGGACTGAGCCTTGGCATTTTCGACATGGGATGGCCGGCTGCCGCATCGGTCGCATACAATACATCTGTGGGAGCCTTCATCATTCCCGTATGTCTGGCCGTAAACATCGTTATGCTTCTGACCAAAACTACAAAGACAGTAAACATCGACCTGTGGAACTACTGGCACTTTGCCTTCATCGGAGCTGTTGTATATTTTGCTTCAGACAATATATGGTGGGGATTTTTCGCTGCAATCATATGCTATATCATTACCCTGATCATGGCAGACCTGACAAGCAGACAGTTTCAGACATATTATGAAAAAATGGACGGAATATCCATTCCCCAACCTTTCTGTCAGGGTTTTGTTCCGTTTGCCGTAGTGATAAACAAGGCTCTCGACAAAATCCCGGGATTCGAAAAACTGAACATTGATGCGGAAGGCATGAAAAAGAAATTCGGTATCATGGGTGAACCGCTGTTCTTGGGAGTCATTGTAGGATGTGGTATCGGAGCACTTGCATGTGAAAACACTCAGGAACTTGTAGACAATATCCCTTCCATTCTGGGACTCGGTATCAAGATGGGAGCTGTAATGGAACTTATTCCACGTATCACCTCGCTGTTTATTGAGGGATTACGTCCTATTTCGGATGCAACCCGTGAGCTCATTGCACGCAAGTTCAAGAATGCGGCCGGGCTGAACATCGGTATGAGTCCGGCACTGGTTATCGGACACCCCACTACACTGGTAGTTTCACTGCTGCTGATTCCGGTAACACTGTTCCTTTCAGTTGTCCTGCCGGGTAACCAGTTCCTTCCGCTGGCATCACTTGCAGGTATGTTCTATCTGTTCCCTGCTGTCCTGCCTGTTACAAAAGGCAACGTACTGAAAACCTTCATTATCGGACTGGTTGCACTGATTGTGGGACTTTACTTTGTAACCGATCTTGCGCCGTTCTTTACACAGGCTGCACAGGATGTCTTTGCCAAGACGGGAGATTCGGCAGTGAAAATACCCGAAGGATTCCAGGGAGGAGCACTCGACTTCGCTTCAAGCCTGTTCTCATGGATCATTTTCCATCTGGTATATAACTTTAAAATCGTCGGTTCAGCTGTTCTGGTAATCTGTACACTGGCACTTGCCATTTTCAACAGAAGACGGATTATTAAGGAAAGCCGACAGGGATAAGTCAAAAGAATCAATATAAAACAATATAAAATCAAGAAAATTATGAAAAAGTTAGCTCTTGCAATGATGTTTGGCGCAGCAGCCGTTAGCGCAAACGCCCAGATTTCCAGCGTACAGATGCAGGTTGCATGTAACCCGCAGGACGTGAAAACATACGACACACAAAGATTGCGCAGCAGCTTCATGATGGAAAAGGTCATGGTTGCTGATGAAATCAATCTTACCTATTCTATGTACGACCGGTTCATCTTTGGAGGTGCAGTTCCTGTAAACAAAGAACTGACACTGGATACAATCGATCAGCTGAAAGCTCCTTATTTCCTGTTCAACCGTGAGCTGGGAATTATCAATATCGGAGGAGAAGGTATCGTAACAGTGGACGGCAAAGAATATGCGCTCAATTTCAAGGAAGCCCTTTATGTAGGAAGAGGCAATCAGAAAGTTACCTTTAAAAGCAAGGATGCATCAAAACCAGCAAAATTCTATTTGAATTCAGCCATTGCTCACAAGGCTTACAAGACACAGCTTGTCACACTTGACGGACGCAAAGGTTCCCTGAAGGCTAATTCATTTGCGGCTGGTAAAATGGAAGAAAGTAATGACCGTGTAATCAACCAGCTGATCGTAAGCAACGTTCTGGAAGAAGGTCCTTGCCAGTTACAGATGGGATTGACAGAACTGAAGCCGGGAAGCGTATGGAATACAATGCCTGCACATACCCACTCACGCCGTATAGAAGCATATTTTTATTTTAACCTGACTCCGGGCAACATGATCTGCCACCTGATGGGAGAACCTCAGGAAGAAAGACTGGTATGGCTGGCCAACGAACAGGCTATTATGTCACCGGAATGGTCTATTCATGCAGCTGCCGGAACAAGCAACTATATGTTTATCTGGGGAATGGCCGGAGAAAATCTCGACTATGGAGATATGGATAAAATCTCATACACAGAAATGAAATAATCCAGTTTTCATATAATCATCTATTTATCATTCTAAATGTTGTGGTTCTTAACCATTTACATAACTCCAATTACATACCACACATTTAGAATGATAGTTTTTTGACAAACAAATTTAAATTGGGCAGGCAAATATTTTAGGAACACAAAGAAACACTTTCAGTAGAGCCAAAACCCATAGAAAAACATTATTAAATTTTATATCATGAATACATTTCGAAAAGTAGATGAAAAAATGACAAACTTCAGATGGGTTATTTGTGGAATGTTATTTTTTGCAACTACAGTCAACTACCTTGACCGACAGGTTCTTTCTCTAACCTGGAAAGATTTTATCGCACCAGAATTTCACTGGACAGACTCCAACTATGGAGATATCACAGCTATATTTTCAATTGTATATGCCATAGCAAATCTTTTTGCCGGACGTTTTATCGACTGGATGGGTACCAAAAAAGGATATCTCTGGTCTATTTTCATCTGGTCAGCAGGAGCCTGCCTCCACGCATTATGCGGCTGGGCAACTGAAGTAACCTTAGGTATTCACAATGCAACAGAAATGCTTTCTGCCACAGGAGCCGTAGCATCAACTATCGCAATCACCAGTGTATACTATTTTATTGCAGCACGTATTGTTTTAGGAGCAGGTGAAGCAGGTAACTTCCCCGCAGCCATAAAAGTAACAGCAGAATATTTCCCTAAAAAAGACCGTGCTTTCTCTACTTCGATATTCAATGCCGGTTCTACCATTGGAGCATTGATAGCTCCCGTAAGTATTCCTCCTTTGGCACGTTATTTCCAAAGTATAGGTGTAGGAAACGGTTGGGAAATGGCATTTGTTGTAATCGGTGCTTTAGGTTTTGTTTGGATGGGATTATGGATGTTCCTATATAAGAAACCAAATGCTAATCCACATGTAAACGCAGCTGAATTAGCATATATTGAGCAAGACAACAATGAGCAAGAAGCAAAAAGCTCAGACTCACAGACTACAAACAGTGATTTTGACAATCAGAAAATTTCTTTCCTCCAGTGTTTTAAATTCCCTCAGACATGGGCTGTATTCTTCGGTAAGTTCATGACAGATGGTGTATGGTGGTTCTACTTATTCTGGACACCTGCTTATATCTCAGACGTGTACGGTTTCTCTTCTGATACTGCTACCGCTCAGATGCTTATCTTTGTACTATATGCCATCACAATGCTTTCTATATACGGAGGAAAATTGCCAACCATTATCATCAATAAAACAGGCAAGAACCCATATGTAGCACGTATGCAAGCAATGTTTATCTTTGCTTTATTCCCGTTGTTAGCTCTATTTGCTCAACCATTAGGAAATTATTCATATTGGTATCCGATTATCATTATAGGTATTGCAGGTGCAGCCCATCAGTCATGGTCGGCTAATATCTATTCTGTAGTAGGTGATATGTTCCCAAAGAGCACTATCGCTACCATCATCGGAATCGGTGGTATGGCAGGAGGTATCGGTTCATTCTTTATCAACATGGGCTCAGGACGACTGTTCGACTATGCAGCCGAAACCAATATGGTGTTTATGGGCTTTGAAGGTAAAGCAGCCGGCTACTTCATCATCTTCAGTATATGCGCAGTAGCTTATCTGATTGGATGGATAATCATGAAAATATTGGTTCCGAAATATAAACTGGTTAAGGTTTAATTAATTCAGGAATTAAGATAGTTCAACTCCCCTTTACATTCAGACGTTTAAAGAACAAAAGGAAAAACGTGAAGAATGTAAAGGGGAGTTTTGTTGTTCTTTCGCTTTAAACAACGTGAAATTACCTCCAAGATTTGTTCTGAAAAAATTATTTTACGTACAAACCTTGATATCTTTTGTACAAAAGATCAGGCAAATAACTGCATGTTTTTTAAAAACAACATGATAAATTCCTTACTTTTACTTGTTATTTTTGAAAAACAGATAAAAGTAAGGAAATATTAGCCTCATCTGATGTCAATTCTATTCGTTTTTTTCTGATAATATTTGATAAATTTTAAGGACATCTTCACTCATTTAAGATGTTTCTGAATCCATTTCAGCTGTCCATATTCCGTATCATCTGAGGTCCAATGCTCGTTTATAGGAGTAATAAGAGCATCTTTCGGACAATCGAGCACGTTGTAAACAATATAGCTGGTAGTAGGAGGACAAGTATCATCATTATACCCCCAGGTGATATATACCGGAACTTTTATCTGCTTTGCAAAGTTTACTACGTCATAATAAGCTAATGTACTTATTTTTTCGGGAGTATCCATGCCTTTATAGTTTTTGAACAAATGCGGATATCCTCCCGCACGTCCTGCCTTATAACCAGCCATATCACTCAATGCCGGATGATTAGCTACACACGCTGTAACACGCTTATCCAGTCCTGCCGTAACAATAGCAAGCGCTCCCCCTTGACTACCGCCCTGAACTATTACATTTTTTCCATCCCAATCAGGTTGAGAAGTAAGGAAGTCAATAGCACGTACACAACTCATATAGACTTTTTTCATATAATAATTATCCCGGTTGTCTATACCATTAACCAGATAGTTTCCAAAAGCAGACGAAATTTCCTTAAACTCTTCTGCAGACATTTCCGGATTCAATCCATGAATTTCCATTTCCAGACGGATGCATCCCTCTTCAGCATAATAAATATGACGCTTGGGCTCCTTGATAGTCTTTACTCCAGCTCCCGGAGGGCACAATACCACAGGATATTTCCCTGGAGCTTTTGGACGGGTAAGATAACCGTAAATATACGAACCGGGGCGAAAGCATTGCAGTTTCACCAAATAACAGTCAGCCTTTTCTGTAGAATATTCAGGAGCTGGTTTTATGGTATATTTCAACGGACACCGTGCTGCATCTTCCATATTTTTTTGCCAGAACTGATTAAAATCGTCAGGAAGCTCCATATATGGTTGCAGCTTCTCAGGAGAAAAACCAACCTTAACGTGATGTTTATACGTTTTACCATTCACAACAGCAACCAGACGACAGTCACGGAATCCTGGATTTTTCATCGTTCCAACATTAATGACCGCACGTCCGTTTTTCAGCTTTACGGAGCCTGTTTTATCTGCTGGCATCATATCGCCCCCGAGTTCATATTTCACTTCCACCCCATCCTGAGGAATACCATATTTATAAAACTGAACTTCTACTTCAGCCTTTTCTCCCGTTTTATACAACCAGTCAGCATGATCGGGTACGGTTACCCACAATACATCACTTCGATAAGGATAATTCTCGGCGGAAGAAGAGAGAGCTGAAAACATAAATGCACAAATAAAACCTCCCTTCAAGAATAAAGACTTTACGTTTTTCATATCTATACCAATTGATTCGGTTGAACAATATTTTACCAATAGCAAAAATACATCAAAACACTTGTACTAATGTTTACTTTTTAGACATTGAAGTGTAATAACTCACCAAGATCTTCTACTATTGTATACTATTTACCGTCAAAATCAAAAAAGGATAGATACAAAAAGGACCATATCATAGTGCATATAGAGCAATGATACGGTCCTTTTTTATTACTGTTGGAACAGTCAGTATTTTACTTCACAATACTTAATTCTGATAATAAATACGTTTTACACGATTCGATACACTTGTCAAAATTTCATAAGGAATCGTATTGAGCTTATCTGCTAATATTGTTACAGGTAATTCATCACCAAAAATAATAGCTTTATCCCCTTCCTTACAATCAATATCTGTCACATCGATCATGCAGACATCCATACAGATATTTCCGACATAAGGAGCCTTCTGACCGTTTACCAGACAATAAGCATTACCATTTCCTAAATGTCTGTTCAAACCATCAGCATATCCAATAGGGATTGCAGCAATACGTGAATTACGTGTCAGAATTCCCTTCCGGCTATATCCTACAGTTTCATCTGCCGGAACATCGTGTATTTGCAAGATAGTTGTTTTCAAGGTACCAACATTATGCAGGATTTTATTAGTAAAAGGATCTATACCATATAATCCTATGCCTAAACGAACCATATCAAACTGTGCACCCGGATAACGTTCGATACCAGCTGTATTACAAATATGACGCAAAATTTTATGACTAAATCCTGCTTGCAGCTCAGCAGAAGCATTCTCGAAAGTTTCAATTTGCCGGCGAGTAAACGAATCAAAGCGTTCGGCATCACTACCTACCAGATGAGAGAATACAGAACGAGGAATTACAGCCGACTGACGATGCAAACGGTCTACCAAGGCTGGGATTTCTTCAGGAGCAAATCCTAACCGATGCATACCCGTATCAATCTTGATATGTATCGGGAAATTGGAAACGCCTTCACGTCCGGCAGCCTTAATCAATTCTTCAAGCAAGTGAAAACTGTACACTTCCGGCTCCAGTTTGTAGTCGAACATGGTTTTAAATGCCGTAAGTTCCGGATTCATAATGATTATAGAACTATTAATTCCAGCCTTACGCAAGTCTGCTCCTTCATCGGCTACTGCCACAGCCAGATAATCTACACGGTGATCCTCCAGCGTCTTCGCTATCTCAAACGAACCTGCTCCATAAGCAGAAGCTTTAACCATACATACCATTTTTGTATCTGGCTTAAGCTTATTACGATAATAATTCAGATTGTCGACCAAAGCCTCAAGATTGATCTCAAGAATCGTTTCGTGCACTTTCAACTCCAACAAATCTGTAATATCATCGAAATGGAACACACGAGCCCCTTTTATTAACACCACTTCATTGCGCAACGAAGATAAGATACCCGACTCTATCAATTCAGTAGTTGTACGGAAAAAGCGTTTATCGATTTCAAATCGTGAAGCCGCAGCAGATATTTCTTCACCTACTCCTATTATACGGTCTACCTTACGGCTATGTACCAAATCGGCTACCTGACGATAAAGCAATTTACTAGGTTGTCCACTCTCCAAAATATCTGATAAAATAAGCGTACGCCGACGACCTTTATCTTCTGTACGGCGGGCCATGAAATCAAGAGCAATGTCCAGTGAAGCAAAATCAGAATTATAACTATCGTTTATTAAAACACAGCCATTCTTGCCTTCCTTCACTTCCAGACGCATGGCAACTGGTTCCAAATGAGCCATCCGTTCGGCAATATCCTCAGGAGAAACCATCAGATACAATGCCACAGCAAGAGCATTTAATGAATTTTCAATGGACGCATCATCTATAAAAGGAATGCGGTACTCCTTCAAAAAGCCCAGATAGCGATATTTTATGGTAGTTCCGGTATCATCCTTTTCTATTTTTTCAATGAACAATGGACGTTCATTATCCTTCATCGACCAGGCTATCTCACGAGATGTAAACAGTGACTTCGAAACACAACTGCTTATCAACTCATTATCACCATTATATATAATGACATCACAGTCTTTGAAAAGCTGCAGCTTTTCCATACATTTATCCTGCAAAGAAGAAAAATTCTCCTGATGTGCCCAACCGATATTTGTCAACACTCCGATAGTAGGCTGAATGATAGGCTGTAATGCTTCCATTTCACCCATTTCTGAAATTCCGGCCTCAAATATACCCAACTCAGTATGTTCGTTCATCATCCATACAGACAAGGGTACTCCTATCTGTGAGTTATAACTACGAGGTGAACGGGTAATTACTTTTTCAGGACTTAGCAGTTGATAAATCCATTCCTTCACCACTGTTTTTCCATTACTTCCGGTAATACCTACAACAGGAACCCGGAACTGTTCACGATGTTTGGCAGCCAGACGCTGCAAAGCTTTCAGCGTATTTCCAACTTGCAAAAAATTGGCGTCAGCATAATGAGACAACTGCTCTGGCACATCAGTTACCACAAAATTTCTCACCCCTCTGGCGTAAAGTTCCGGTATGTATTTATGTCCGTCATTACGCTTTGTTTTCAAAGCGAAAAATAAAGTTTCTTCCGGAAAACACAATGAACGGCTATCCGTAAGAATCCAGTCAATAGTTGCCTGGTGTTTTCCTATTCTCTCAGCTCCAATGACGGAGGTTATTTCTTCAATCGAGTTTGACATAATGTTATTTCATTTTGTACGTCTAAGTACGGTAATTTTTCTTTTAACCTTTCTATCTTTAACATTATTTGACTTAGAAAAGTATAATAAGCTTCCGATTTTGCATTGAAAGGACGGTGGTCAAGACCCTTTTTTATTTCTTGCCATTCCTTCATTATATGCAGCGTCTCTGTTGTGAAAAAGCACTCACAAAAACATTCCCAGATATAGTTTATGGCAAGCTGGCTCGGATGAAGCATATCATCGGCATAAAAACGATAATCACGCAATTCGTCCAACAGAATTTCATACGACGGAAAATAATGACAATATGAAAACTTCTGACATATTTTTTCGATTGCCAGCAAAAGTACCGCCTTATTCAACTGATTACCATGTAAGCCGTCTTTCGCATGACGTATCGGACTGACCGTAAACAAGATCTGTACCTCCGGATTTAATAAACGAATCTTCTCAAGTAAAGCAACATAAGCTGATACGATTTCGTCTACATCCAACAACCGGCGCACAAATAATCTATCCGGCAGTTTATGGCAGTTTCCTACAATTTCCCCTGTCTCCTTCCACTCATATACCCGTGCAGTTCCCCATGTAAAAATCAACCATTTAGCCTTTGCTAAGGTACCCCTTCCCTCTATCATGCGGGAGTTGATCTTATTCAGACACTCGAGCTTGTCAGATGAAGAAAAAGAACTATGATGCATCAGACTATACCACATTCCTTTATCAAAGCGCAAATCGTCCTCACTATATACTTTTTTTTCCAACAACAAGGATATGGACTTTGCTATCGAAAAAGGATTATATAAAATGCCAAAAGGATTTATATCACAATTGAACTTATTGTCGATCAACAGTTTCCCCATATTTTCAGAGAAACAAGATCCCCATAACATAAGTAAATCCGAATGACAAATTTTAGATTGTCCGACCGGCAATTCTACTTTTGTTCTAAACTCCATAAGCAAACATTGTTCATTATTTTTTGTGCAAATGTAAACACAATACACATATTTATCGTATTTTTGTGAAATTAATATTGAATAAAGAACGGATGGAACAACCCATTTCTTACGAATTGTTGAATAAAATAGATAGCCCGGAAGATTTGCGTCATCTTCCTATCGAGTCTTTACCTGAGGTCTGCAAGGAGCTCAGGGATAAAATCATTGATGAACTTTCTCGCAATCCTGGGCACTTTGGTTCAAGTTTAGGAGTAATAGAATTAACTGTTGCACTTCATTATATATTCAATACCCCCTATGATCGCATTGTATGGGACGTAGGACATCAAGCGTACGGACATAAGATATTAACCGGACGTCGTGACCGTTTTTGTACAAACAGAAAACTAAACGGTTTATGTCCTTTTCCTTCACCGTCAGAAAGTGAATATGACACGTTTACCTGCGGACATGCATCCAATTCTATCTCCGTAGCCCTAGGGATGGCAGTTGCAGCAGCCCGTAAAGGTGAGGAAAACCGCCATGTAGTAGCTGTCATCGGAGATGGTTCTATGAGTGGCGGATTGGCCTTTGAAGGGCTGAATAATGCATCTTCCACTCCCAATAATTTGCTGATTATCCTGAACGATAACAACATGGCTATCGACCGCAGTGTAGGAGGCATGAAACAATATCTGTTAAACCTCCAAACTTCGGAGGGGTACAACCGACTGAGATATAACATCTCAAAAAAGTTACATCAGTGGGGAGTTCTGAATGAAGAACGCCGGAAAAGCTTAATCCGTTTCAACAATAGCCTGAAATCTGTTCTTACCCAACAACAGAACATTTTTGAGGGAATGAATATTCGCTACTTCGGTCCAGTAGACGGACACGATGTTTTTGCTCTGGCAAAAGTACTGAAAGAAATTAAGGACATGAAGGGACCGAAACTACTTCATATCCATACAATCAAAGGCAAAGGATTCAAACCTGCGGAAGAAGCAGCCACCATCTGGCATGCTCCAGGCATATTCGATAAAGAAACTGGAGAAAGAATCGTAAATGATACAAGTGGTATGCCACCTTTATTCCAGGATGTGTTTGGCAAGACCTTACTGGAACTGGCAAAAAAGAACGACAAAATTATTGGAGTGACTCCAGCCATGCCTACTGGCTGTTCTATGAATATCTTAATGAAAGCTATGCCCGACCGTGCATTCGATGTAGGCATTGCCGAAGGACATGCCGTAACTTTTTCGGGAGGTATGGCCAAAGAGGGATTATTGCCTTTCTGTAACATTTACTCCTCGTTCATGCAACGGGCATACGACAATATTATCCACGACATAGCCATACAGAAACTGAATGTAGTGTTATGTCTGGACCGTGCCGGCTTAGTAGGAGAAGACGGTCCAACGCATCATGGCGTATTCGATCTGGCGTATTTACGTCCTATCCCTAACCTGACAATTGCTTCACCTTACGACGAACAAGAACTGCGCCGGCTGATGTATACAGCACAGCTTCCCGACCAAGGTCCTTTTGTTATCCGCTATCCTCGCGGACGAGGTGTGCTGACCAACTGGGAATGTCCACTTGAAGCTGTTGAAGTGGGAAAGGGCAGAAAACTGAAAGATGGTTCCGACCTGGCTGTAATCACAATCGGTCCTATCGGAAATACAGCAGCCAAAGCTATTACAGAAGCCGAAAATACTCATAATTGCAGCATTGCTCACTACGATCTCCGTTTTTTAAAACCACTGGATGAAACATTATTACACGAGATAGGAAAAAAATTCTCACGTATCATCACAATAGAAGATGGAGTGCTCAAAGGTGGAATGGGAAGTGCTGTTCTGGAATTTATGTCAGACAATAACTACACCCCTATGGTAAAGCGTATGGGTATTCCTGACCATTTTATACAACATGGTCCTGTAAATGCTCTTTATTCCATTTGTGGTATCGATCAAACAGGTATATATAATACATTAATTCATATTCTGAACTCATGAAGATTATCATTGCCGGCGCAGGAGCTGTAGGAACACACCTGGCCAAACTCTTATCAGGTGAGAAACAAGATATTATCCTTATGGACGACGACGAAGAAAGACTGGGAAGACTAGGTAGCAACTTCGATCTACTCGCCGTCAACATATCCCCTACGTCGATTTCAGGATTGAAAGAAGCGGGAGTAGCAGGTGCAGACTTATTTATCGCTGTAACTCCGGATGAAAGCAGGAATATGACCGCATGTATGCTGGCTACCAGCCTGGGAGCCAAAAAGACAGTTGCACGAATCAATAACTACGAGTATCTGCTTCCTAAGCATAAAGAGTTTTTTGCCAAACTGGGAGTCGACTCCCTAATTTATCCGGAAATGCTGGCAGCGAAAGAAATTGTAGATGCCGTAAAGATGAGCTGGATTCGTCAATGGTGGGAGTTCGCTGGAGGAGCATTAGTTTTGCTCGGAACCAAGATGAAAGAAACAGCAGAAATTCTGAATGTACCTCTGCATGAGTTGGGAGGAAGAAATATCCCTTTCCATATTGTTGCAATCAAACGTGGCAGCGAAACAATCATTCCCCGAGGTGATGATACTATTATTTTGAATGACATCGTATATTTTACAACAACAAAAAAATATATTCCTTATATCCGGAAAATTGCTGGAAAAGAGAATGAAGCAGATATCCGCAACGTGATGATTATGGGTGGAAGTCGTATAGCCGTACGTACCGTACAATATATGCCCGAATACATGCGTACTAAAATCATTGAGAGTGACTTTAACCGATGCAACCGACTTACCGAACTGGTAGATGATAAGGTAATGATTATCAACGGAGACGGACGAGATATGGAACTGCTTCTGGAAGAAGGAATCAAAAATACAGAAGCATTTGTTGCTTTGACCGGAAATTCAGAAACAAATATTCTTGCCTGCCTGGCAGCTAAGCGTTTAGGTATAAGCAAAACCGTAGCCGAAGTCGAAAACATAGACTATATCAGTATGGCAGAGAGTCTGGATATAGGTACTGTTATCAATAAAAAATTCATTGCCGCCAGCCATATCTACCAAATGATGCTGGATGCCGATGTATCAAATGTCAAGTGTCTGACATTTGCCAACGCCGATGTAGCAGAATTTACAGTAAAAGCAGGCTCACGCATCACTCGCTCTCAGGTAAAAGATGTCGGCCTTCCTAAAGGAGCTACTATCGGAGGACTCATCAGAAACGGAGAAGGTATCCTGGTTACAGGTAACACCACCATCATGGAAAACGACCACGTAGTAGTGTTCTGTCTGGGAATGATGATCAAGAAGCTGGAAAAATTCTTCAACTAAATTCTAAGCCCAGTTATTTACTCTTTACAAAACGTATTTACATAGTCATTCTATGAAAGCCTTGCTTTACACAACAAAATAAAGCAAGGCTTTTTTACAACTGACAATCAAACATTTGCTCATTCAACATCAAACCTAAGCATAAGGAGAAAAGAAACTATAATGGTATCTGACAATTTTCATAATAGCAATTCTTCTACAATACTTGTTTAGAAAAACAATAAAAAGAAAACTATAAGAATCACTTATTTTTCACTAAATGTCCTTCATGTTCGAAATCTTATAATACGACCGGATTTTCAGAATTACAAGCTATTTGCATTTTGTTTTTTTATACAATCCTATTAAAAAGACTAAAAATAAATCACTATCTTTGCACCCGTTTTTAGATAGGTATATGATGGGTAAACAGGTGAGAAAGGCAACAATATTTTTCTTTGCTTTCCTTATAATGGTCATTATAGGGAATGTCGTTTGTGTGCCCGCACAACATACCGACAATACATCTTCCGTATCCTGCACAACAACTTACAGTGAGATACAGGAACCTCAGTCGCCCATGGAAAAAACCATCCAACACCTATTCTCTCAAAATCATACAGATCTCCCCAATAAGGCAATTATTATACAAAACATCAATACTTACGATTTCAAATCGGTATTACGTAATGTTATATGTTTAGCGGTATATTATAATATCACCGTATATCGAAGTTTTGCCTGTTTCAATCACCCCCCGATAAACAAGACAATTTCCTATTACATTTATACGTTAGAAAAAATATTGATTTAGCCTCTCTATAACGATAGAGATCAGGCTAGATCTTATTCTTTATATATGGTAAAGGGCGTTTTACCATATAGATAGTGTATATATATACGATTTACAAATATAAAATTCTATTTATGTTTTTCACATTTTTAATTGTTGTCATTCTGACGGCCATAGCCTTAGTAGTAGCCGCAATGACAATCGCAAAGCTTATCGCACCGCGGTCGTTCAATCCACAGAAGGGAGAGCCTTATGAATGTGGAATCCCGACACGAGGGCAATCATGGGTACAGTTTAAGGTAGGATATTACCTGTTTGCCATTCTGTTCCTGATGTTCGATATCGAAACAGTATTTTTGTTTCCGTGGGCAGTAGTAGTCAACGAAGTCGGTACTTATGCCTTGGTGTGTGTGGCATTTTTCTTATTAGTATTAATATTAGGCCTGGCATATGCATGGCGGAAAGGAGCATTGGAATGGAAGTAAAAAAACCAGCAATCCGTTCAATGAAATACGATGAGTTCAAAAACAATGATTACCTGCAACGCATGGTAGATGAACTGAACCGTGACGGTGCCGGAGTAGTCATAGGAACAGTAGACCAGCTCATCGAATGGGGAAGAAGCAATTCACTCTGGTCACTGACATTCGGAACAAGTTGTTGTGCCATCGAATTTATGGCATTGGGAGC
>OHAE01001688.1_pt1 | contig 15426 bp, 7 predicted proteins | sample 1577061 | NCBI WGS metagenome assembly OHAE01 (sample SAMEA3541535, study PRJEB24748) | human gut metagenome | biome: human gut; feature: human-associated habitat; material: faeces | place: China | collected 2012
AAAATCAGCAAGTCGGAAAAGCCTTGCAGTCCTTCGCCGTTTCCCCATTCGGCACCAAACTCGTTGTATGCCACTCGGGCAGCACCTCCATGGTGCATCCCCAGGGCATTGCTTCCAAAAACGAACACCTCGTTTTGTGCCAACGAGTAGATTTCAGATGGAATAATGCGAGTTGGTAAAGAACCATCATCTCCACCTGTCATCCAATAGAGTTCTTCGTCCGTGTAGATGTTTTCCTTCTTCATCTGACAGTATTTTTTAATTGAGACTTTGATTTAACGTCTTGCGATGATAAGTGTACGAATGCAAAATTAAAATATAATGATGCATCCTATCTGCACAGACAGAAAAACATTTTTCTCATGCAAAAATACACAAAAAGTGGCAGACTATTGACTTCTTCGTCTATTTTTTTGCTTTACACGAGAAATTTCTATCTATAAAGTCTGTTTTTAGAAGAAAATACCTTAATTTTGCAACATAAATTATTATATAAACAAGTATAAAATGGAGAAACAACCTCTAAATCGGATTAAAGTTATGCTCGCGGAGCGCATGCTGACAAACAAGGAACTGGCAGAAATGTTGGGCAAAGACCCTGCCACTATCTCCAAATGGGTAACAAACACTTCCCAGCCCACCTTGGAGAACTTGATAGAGATTGCTCGATGTCTCAAATGTGACATGAACGATCTCGTCAGACTTGATGATGTAGTGCCGATAAAGAATACCAAGCAATCCTAAATACAAGACGCTATGCCAACAAACAAGAATGCCCAGCTTCGCTATCAGATACTTGACCGCTGCTTCAGCGACTTTCATCACAAATACTTTATCGAAGATCTCCTGGATAAAGTAAATGATGCTCTCATGGACTTGTACGGAACACAAATCAGCATCCGTCAGATTCGTGAAGACATCAAGTACATGAAGGATAGAGTAACATACAATGCTCCAATAGAAGCTTATCCGTGTGAAGGACGCAAATGCTACTATCGCTATTCCGATAGGAGCTTCTCTATATTCAACAACGAACTGTCGGCAGAAGAAGTCATATCGCTCCGTTCTACGATAGATATTCTTAGCCGGTTCCGTGGAGTACCTACCAATGCATGGTTAGAAGATGTTATCTCCAACCTGGAGTTTCGTTTTGGTGTCCGTCCCAACCCAGAGAATGTGGTTTCGTTTGAACAGAATGACCTTCTGAAAGGCACAGAGTTCTTGGGCGAGTTGATAGACTCAGCCTTGAACCATCAGCCTTTGAACCTTCTCTACCGTACCTTTGCAGGAAATGAACGAACTGCCACTATCCATCCCTATCATATCAAGCAGTTCAATGGACGCTGGTTCCTCATCGGACTACAGGAAGGCAGCCATGGCAACTATATCACCAACAAGGCACTCGACCGCATCGTAAAGTTCTCACGAGCTAATGTACCCTTCATTCCCAATACCGACATCGACTTCAACACATATTTCAAGGACATCGTTGGTGTCACCCTGCCAGAAGACCATCCTACCCCCGAGGAAGTGCTGTTGAAATTTGACGAATCACGCTTCCCCTATGTAGTCAACAAACCCATCCACCCGTCGCAGGAGACGGCAGATGAAAATAAGCATATCATCCGGTTGACCGTCCGTCCAAACAAAGAGCTCGAAGCAAGGATTTTCTCCTACGGAAATCAAGTTGAAGTGCTCAAACCTGAATGGTTAAGGAGGCAAATAGCAGAAAAATTACAGGAAATAATAAAAAAGTATTCATCTGTGCAGGAAGACTGCAATATAGAATGATAACTTTGTACAAAATATGAAAGATAACAATACAACATATCGCATCTTCGAGCATATTCACGAGGTGGACATCTCTGAGCAAGACATTCTGGACTACGACCCAGAGGTGCTTGACAAGTTGCTCATAGACCATACCATGTCTGCCAAAGCACGCTATGAAGCCAATGACCAGAAGAAAGTGGTCAACATCTTTTGGGCGACTTCTGATTATGAGGATGCCATCAAGAATGCGGATGGAGAGGTTGTGACAGAGGGCTATCGTTACGATGATGAGATTAAGCCCGAGAACATCACAGGACATTTCCGTCGCATCGTGATGCCACGTGTGTTAAAAGACAAGCAAGCCCAGATAGACAGAACCAAAGACAAGGCTGAGGTGTTCACTCCGTCATGGGTGTGCAACGCACAGAACAATCTGATTGATGAAGCATGGTTCGGGCGCAAGGATGTCTTTAATAAGGAGACAGTCAGTGAAGACGGCACACATTCGTGGATTCCTACTGAAGGAAAAATCGTTTTTCCCGAGGGCGACAGTAAGAAGACATGGAAGAAATATGTGGTGGATAACCGCATGGAAATCACCTGCGGTGAGGCTCCGTATCTGGTTAGCCGCTACGACACCACGACTGGTGAGCCCATACCTATCGGTAGGCGCATTGGTCTGCTCGACCGCAAGATGCGTGTCATCAACGAAAACGTAGAGACCGAAAAGGATTGGTATGTCATGGCAGAGAAAGCCTTCAAACATACCTACGGCTATGAGTGGCAAGGCGACAACTTACTGCTTGCCCGTGAAGCACTGCTCTATACCTATATAGAATATTTCATGGACAAGTTCAATGAGAAAGATGTGGAGGGAAATTACATCAAAGATGCCAACGGCAACCTCCGCACTCCGGAACGAAGGAAGATAGTCAATGCCGCCCGATGGATCTCATGGAATCTCTGGCAGATGGATGGCATTAAGATGGTAGTGCCCGATTCGTGCGATAAAGTATATGATACCAATCTATTTGGAGAACAAGAAAAGAAAACATGCCCTGCCTGCCAGAAGGGTGAGATGAAAGGACATATAGGCATACAATGCATCATCCGCGACTGGAACCTGAAAAAGCCTAAAAACTGGCAGCCCAAGCCAGGAGAAGACCCTCATACCCAACCATGGCAAAAGATAACATTCAGTTCTCTGCTCAATGCCCATCAGATTGAGACTGAGGACGACGAGATATAAAAGATTACTTATAAACATATAAAAATACATACAGGATGAAATATAAAATAACCCAATCGCGCCTGTTGTATGTGTTGAGCATCAATGACAGGAAGCACCAGAACCTGCTGAAGGTGGGTGAAGTCTTTGTGGACAATGAAGTGGCTGACAGCCCAAGCAAGCAGGAGCTTGCAAAGGCTGTACGCACTGAGTTGGATAAGCGTAGTTATATGAGAGGTATCACCTACCATATAGAATATGTGGAGTGTACCACCTACGCTGGCAGCACCGAGTGCTATAAGGCTGACGATGTATATCGGACATTGCGTTCCCTGAACATTCCCTGCAAGTCGCTGGACAAATATAAAGACCCCATTACAGGGAAAACAGAAGATGCCGACATCTGGTTTGCCGCTTCAATCAATGATGTTCTTAGTGCCATCAAGCAAATAAAAGACGGAAACGGAGCTGGATATGGTGACATCAAGTTCCGCCCCGAGCAGGATGCAGCCATCAAAGCTACCGTCGCTCACTTCAAGAGACCCAAGGGCAAGGCATTTCTATGGAACGCAAAGATGCGCTTTGGCAAGACCTTGTCGGGCCTGCAGGTGGCCAAGGAGATGGGGTATGAATCAACGCTCATCATCACCCACCGTCCTGTTGTCGATAAAGGATGGCACGAAGATTTCAAGAAGATATTTGGCTCTATGCCTGACTATTCTTATGCAACACGCATGAGCGATGACGATGCCACAGGCGGCGACTTCTACAGCTTGACAAGAAAGGTGGATGCAGGAGAAAGAAAGCTCATCTTCTTCGTGTCCATGCAATACCTGCGCCTCTCACGCTTTGTGGGTGGCAAGGAGCGCAATATGGATCCGCTGAAAAAGGCCATCATGCAGTATGATTGGGACTTCGTGATGGTGGATGAAGCGCATGAGGGCATAGAGGCTGATGCCGGTGCGCGCGTGATGAACAAATTGAAGAAGGAGAACACCCGCATCCTCTCCCTGTCGGGCACTCCCTTCAACCTTCTCGACAAATATGAGGAGGGAGAGATATACACTTGGGACTATGTGATGGAGCAGCGTGCCAAGCATGAGTGGGACGACAAGCACTTTGGCGACCCCAACCCCTATGCAGAACTGCCTCTGATGAAGATTCTCACCTTCACCCTGCCCAAGATGATACGCGACGAAGCCATCGGAAACAACGAAGTATTCAAGTTCCACGAGTTCTTCCGTGTATGGACAGAAGCCGACAAGGCAAGTATGCAACGACTTATCGACAACGAGACAAGCGCATTGAAGCGTGTGGAACTGCAATCGAAACTTGCGGAGATACGGGTAGATAAGTTTGTCCACGAGGGAGCAGTAAGACGTTTCCTCGACAAGTTAGTTGAGGATTCAGACACAAGTATGTACCCCTTCTCCACCGATGAGTTCCGAGACCACTTCAAGCACACCTTCTGGCTCTTGCCTGGAGTGAAAGAAGCTGCCGCACTGAAGGAACTGTTGGATGAGCACGACATCTTCGGCACAGAGAATGGCATGTTCCATATCATCAATGCCGCAGGCGACGGCAACATCGAGGATAAGGATGGCAGTGCTCTTGCCGATGTGGAAGACAATATCCGTGGAAATGCCAAGAAGAACATCACCAAGAAGGAATATACCATCACACTTTCGTGCGGCAAACTGACCACAGGTGTTAGTGTGCCCGAATGGACTGCCGTGCTCTGCATGAAGGGCTCGGAGAATACACCTGCAGCCAACTACATGCAGACCATCTTCCGTGTGCAGACCCATGCCGTGCTCGAAGGTCGCCAGAAGACGGAGTGCTATGTGTTTGACTTTGCTCCCGACCGTGCACTTACCGCAGTGGCAGAAACAGCGAAGATGGCTGTGGATGCCAAGGGTGCAGGCAAGAAGCAGATGAAGCGCAAGCAGAAGGAAGAAGAGGAACACTTAGAGGCTTTCATCAAGCTCTGCCCCGTGCTCTCTATGGACGAGGGCGAGATGGGCAAGCCGTTCTCTGCCAACAGGATCTTCGAGAAGCTCTCGAATGTGTATATCGAGCGTGCCGTGCGCTCTGGCTATGCCGATAACTCACTCTACAATCCCGACCAGCTGATGAACCTTACTCCCGAGCAGGAAAAGGCTCTTGGCGATGTGCACGACCTGCTTGGCTCTATGCCTGCCTCATGGAAGCCAGAGAAAATCACCGTCAACGACCAAGGTCTGGGCGATGACAAAGAGGCTGAGATGGTGAAGTTTATCTATTATCTCACAACAACCAAAGATGTACCACCTCGTCCGTCCATGTCGGCAGAGACAGATGACAACGGGCGCCCGATGACCAACGATGATAACTGGTCGGACGTGATGTGCGCTCCTTCGCAGATGTTCCCCTATCTGTTCATCTCCAAGTCTCGCCTTGTGGAGGGGATATGGACAGACTTCTCCCTGCCAAGTCTTTATAAGGAGTGGACAGACCCGAAAAAGGATACCGACGAAGCCAAGAAGAAGCGTGACGAGGAGAACCGCGAGAAGCGTGCCCGCATGTCTGTGCTCCGTGGTGTCTCCATCCGTATTCCTCTTCTGGTCTATGGTGCTGAAATCAACGACGATGCTGGTGAGGAGATTACCATCGACAATTTCGCCAGCGATGAGATTGTTGACCAAGCCTCTTGGGAGGAGTTCATGCCCAAAGGATTCACCAAGGAAACGTTCAACATCCTGAAGGAGTGTTTCGACCGAAGCATCTTCACGGGTGCCGCCAAGCGCATCCGTCAGATGGTGAAGGAGGCTGATACGCTCAACACCGAAGACCGCATCAACAAGATTGCCACCATCTTCTCTTATTTTCACAATCCCGACAAGGAGACCGTGCTTACTCCATGGCGTGTGGTGAACATGCACCTGAGCGATACCCTGGGTGGTTGGTGCTTCCTCAATGAGGAGTTTGACGGCAACTATACCGTGGAGAACCAGTTTGGTGAAAATGTCAATGCTGCACGCCCTGTAGGGATGAAACTCGACGAAGAAGGCAACGTCATCTTTGAAAACAGTGTGACCCGTGATGTCTTTGGCGACTACAACGCACGCATCCTTGAAATCAACTCCAAGACAGGTCTCTATCCGCTCTATATGGCTTACTCCATCTTCAAGAGCGTGAAAGAACCCGAGTGGCGCAAGATACACCTTACTGGTGAGCGAGGCAAGAGCAAGGATGCCGAGCAATACTATCGTCAGGCAGGCGATGACCTGGAGATATGGAAGGACGTGCTTCAGGACAACATCTTTGTGGTATGCCGCACGAAGATGGCAGTGAGCATCACCAAGCGCACCTTGGCAGGCTTCCGAAAGGATGTCCGCCTGAACGTGCGTTGCTATGAGCATGAGGTATCTGTCAACGACCTTATATCCGCAGGTGTCATCAAGAAGACTGACGAGGGTGTAGAGAAGGTGGAAAATTCCTATTACTTCAACGACCATGAGTTTCTGCCTTGCGACATGATTAACGTACTTTGCGCAAAGCCTGAATATTTCCAGAGTGATGTGGTGCAAGGCCGCGACTTCTGGCACGTATATAATTCAATACCAAAAAAAGATAACGAAGATATTAATAATATGAAGTTTAGTGCTATAGTAGGAAATCCTCCATACCAGATAATGGACGGCGGTGCGAAAGCTTCTGCATCACCTATTTATCAATTGTTTGTAGATTCTTCAAAGAAGCTAAATCCAACAGCTATCTCTATGATTATGCCGTCTAAATGGTTTGCTGGCGGTAAAGGTTTGGATGATTTCAGAGAAAGTATCAGAATTGACAAACACATGGAATACATGTATGATTACGTCAATGCCAAAGATCTGTTCCCAACTGCAAGTATTGGTGGTGGTATATGTTACTTCTTGTGGAGAGCAAATTATGAGGGGAAATGTACATTTACAAATGTATTGGCTGGACAATCATCAACAAAAGAACGTTATCTTGACCAATTTGATGTTATAGTTCGCTATAATGAAGCTATCAACATCATTGAGTCTGCTATACCTGAGGGCACCAAAACTATTTCAGACATCATGTTATCTCGTAATCCTTTCGGACCATCATCAAATGTTCGTGGTAAAATAATGCCCGAAGCAGGAATGGTTGAACTCATGACGAGTCAAGGTATGTATTATGTTGACCCAGCAATCATCACAGATAACAAGGACTATGTCGATGCATGGAAAGTTACTATTAGTAAGGTTACGTGCGAACACGCAGGAGAACCTGATAAGAATGGTCAATTAAAAGTATTATCAAGCCTTAGAACATTGGGACCAAATTGTGCCTGTACAGACTCATATTTGATAATTGGTAAATTTAAGACACAAAAGGAGGCCGATAATTTGCGTAGTTACTTGTCAACTAAGTTTGCAAGATTTATGCTTTTAATGGCTGTATCGTCTATAAATCTCTCTAAAGATAAGTTCCAGTTTGTTCCACTTCAAGATTTCTCACGTCCTTGGACAGATGCCGATCTTTACACAAAGTATGGGTTGACACAGGATGAAATAGCCTATATAGAACGTCTTATAAAAGCATTGGACTAATTCACTTTACCTTATAAGAACTGTCCATTCCCAGGGGTCACAGGGGCAGGTACTTCTGATTCGCAAGATGAACGTTTATAATAAGGTATAAAATATATTGTACCAATTTCAAAGGTGGTACGCATACCACCAATAGTAGTACGGATTAAATTCGATGACAATCAATCATGGAATAATATAAAATTAAAACTGATGGCAAAGAAAAGAGAAATACGAAATAGTACCGCTGAGTTTCTTACCTTCGTAGCCGAAGGGAAGGAGAATGGCATACAGGTATTATACAAGGACGAAACGATATGGGCTACCCAAAAGGCAATGGCAGCCTTGTTTGATGTTGGCATTCCTGCCATCAACAAGCATCTTACGAATATCTTTGCGGAGGGAGAACTGAAGAAAGAGGCAACTGTTTCCAAAATGGAAATAGTTCAAACGGAAGGCAACAGAGAAGTCAAACGTGTAATGGAACTCTATAACCTTGATGCCATCATCAGCGTGGGTTATCGTGTCAACTCCATCCGTGCTACACAATTCCGCCAATGGTGCACATACGTCATCCGCCAGTTCTCACTCCGAGGCTATATCATAGATAAAAAGCGTATGGAGAACGGATCGTTCATTGGCGAGGATTATTTTGAGCATCTGCTGTCTGAAATCCGTGAGATTCGCATGAGCGAACGGCGATTCTATCAAAAGCTCACAGACATATATGCCACCAGCATTGACTACAACAGGGATGCTCCCACAACAAGAATGTTCTACAAGAAGATGCAAAACAAAATGCACTTTGCCGTACACGGGCATACTGCTGCGGAGCTGATTGTTGACCGGGCAGATGCGTCAAAAGAGCATATGGGCCTAACAACCTGGGAGAAAGCACCTGACGGAAAAATTGTCAAGGCTGACGTGAGCATTGCCAAGAATTATCTCAAAGAGAAAGAACTTGACGACATGGGAAAACTGGTCAACTCAATTCTTGACTTTGCACAACGTATGGCAGACAGACACATTCCTATGACAATGGAGGACTGGGCAAGGCGGATAGACATTGTTCTTGAAGCTGGTGGCGATGCAGTCCTCAATGATGCAGGTCAGGTAACAGCAGAATATGCGAAGGAATATGCAGAGGGCGAATTTGAGAAATATCGAATCATACAAGATCGTTTGTTTAAGTCAGATTTTGATAAGTTCGACGAAGGAGATGGACTTCTTCCTTTGAATTTTGAAAATTGATTGGAGGGGCACAGGGACAGGCAAATGGATCATTCTAAAGGTCAAAGATATAGCTGCCTCTGATTTCAATGTATAATAAGGTATAAATTAAAGGTAATATGACACAACAGGCATACTCAATCAGTCAGATGCATCAAGCTTTCTACGACTATCTCATAAAGAAGTTTGATGGTGACACCTTGGAGGTACAACGATACATGGAGACAGCAGAGCGTATTATCCCCAATACGCTCAACGACTATTTTGGCACACTCATTGCCTCCATCTATGACCTGCAGGATGCGGAGGAAGTAGAAAACTACCGCAGGAAAATCAAGGCTGAGCCTGTACTTAAAGGTATAGACATGAGTGTGGAACCACGCTATACAGAGGTGCTGAAATGGTATAAGCTTTTTGTCAAGGGGCTGAACTCTAACACCATCCCCGTGCCTGTACCTGGGGAATACAAGATGGAGGAAGAAAAACAAACACCAGCCATAGTAGCCGACAGCCACCTGCTGCCCAAGACACAGACCACCATCTTCACAGAAGGTGAGGACGATGGATCCATCACCATGGAACAACGAAGGCGAAACATGATGTTGCGCGAGGCCTGCATCGAGATATTCAAACACCGGCATGGAGGTCGCATCGTCTGTGAATGTTGCGGATTTGACTTCGCCCGAGCCTATGACATCAAAGATGAATATATAGAGGTACACCATCGCTTCCCATTCTCTCAGACAGAAGGAGAACACCCTGTTAATGCTGACACCGACCTTGTGCCCTTATGTGCCAACTGTCACCGAATGATACACCACGGCATGGGAGGCAGAGGCAAGTGCATGACTTTAGAAGAACTGAAAGAGATGTACCGAGGTAAACACTATGATAACTGATATGCTGCAGACAGAAAGCGATAAAAGATTACTCCATACCCTACCACAGAAGGTAGAGGAGATGAAGCAGAGCATCCGAATTGGAGAGCCCTATGTGTGGAAGTTAAGGCTTTCACTCACAGAGTTCTACGATATGGAGTCTGCCATCAACCAGAGCATATCCTCCCATGCGGGCAATCATGAACACCTGTTGACGGAGGATTTTGCCGTTACAGTAGTTATATACCTCGCCGAATGGTATAAGCGTTTCTACTGTGGCGCAGATACCATGGACGAGAACAAGGTGCTATCACTGAATACCGAGGAACTGAAACGACTCTACGAACTGGCAGGGATAGACGCAAAGACCTTTGTCTATAACGCTTCCAAAAACCCCGACAAGACCTCTTATCGGTGGCAGGAGTCACTGCAGGTGTTGGGAGGATTGGCGGTACAGGCAGAACTGAAGCGAGACAAGCATGACAATCTGCTGCCCAAACTCTGCAAACTGTTTCATGGAGAGGAGATAGACCTCGATGACCTGAGAGACCGAAACCGTGCCGTGGCCTTCCAGGAGTCCATTGCGAGGCAGCACAGCTTATATGAATATCTGAAATGTATATTGGAGAAAGACGAGCATGGCAGACGCAACCTTCCTTTCGCCCCGTCTGACCTGAAGGATGAGAGCACCCGAATACCTGAGCTCGTCAGCAAGATAGAACAAGCGAATGTGTTGGCCAAGAAACATAAGTTTGACTTCGAATGGATTATCCAATACGCTGCCAGCACCCACTCAATGGTACGCCAGCTGAAGGTAAAACTGAAGCCAGAGGTCATCGGTGGTGGCAAGAAACAGTATATCGGCTATGACCGCCTTCGCAGCGAGGAATGGGGAGTGGAGCATCCAGAGAATGTAGGGCGAATACTGATGTATCTGCGTTTCAAGAATGGCGGACAATATGTACAAAAGGAGGAAAAGGGCGAGGAACCTCTCTTCAAATATGACAATACAGGTCAGGAGGCGACAGGTTTCCTTTCGGTCAACAAAGAAGACGAAGCCATCTACCTCCGTGTGCCGACCACACGATTTGACAAGGTGGAGATAGTCATGCACTATGACCAAACCGCTCATGTGGTGCAGCAGATAGAGGTGGCTGACTACATACAGATGTATGAGGTGTCGAAGTCGGGCGGCAGGAGGTTCACCTCACGTCGCAACGCCCAGGCTCCTACAGTACTGATTTTCTCCACTGCCCACAGGCTGACAGAAGAGTATCAGGACATCCCACTGTCATACGCCCATTTCAGGCAGGGAGAGAATACGGGCGAAGACTATTGCTGGTGCCCCATCATGGACAAAGTCATTCTTAGGCTCAATACGGGTGAAGAGTTGCCGTTCTTCAACCGCAATGGCCTGTATCAGGTGGTGACCAAGAAGTATCTGAAGACCATCAAGTATATGGACAATGTCTTTGTGCTATACAAATACATGGATGCCGATGAGGATGATGATGTGATGCAGGAAGACCGACTGACCGTGCTGTTTGGTCGCCAGGCGCTGAGCGTGCTGCACTTCCCCTCGGGCATGGCCAAGGATGGAGTGCCAGTGGGTGATTATACCACAGAATGGTACAATACCAAAGAGAGACGCTATGTGAACTGGGATGAAGACCATGAGCCTAAGCAGGGAAAGGTGAGACTGAGAGTTACAGTGAAAGGACTGGTATTCACGCCTAAGGTCTATTATGTGCCCTTCTCCCCTACCGACCCTGAGCAGCAACCCATCTGGCGCGACTTTGAGACCATGCGCATCCGAACGGCACTGGAGGGTGTTGAAGATATACAAGACAACTTCACTAAAGGGATTGACGGCAAGCAACCGGATACGAGGCAACTGGAGATAGGTTCATTAAATGAGAAAATTCTCGTGGATGTATATCGCCCCATACTCATCAGAGAACTCTCACAGCAGAAGTCATGTGATGAGGAGAGCAAGGTGATCAGCTATCACGATGCGGACGAGGACATAGAGATACCGCTCATCAACTGCCAGCAGTTCTCTGTGCGTGATTTTTCAGAAAACGGAGTGAAGGAGTATCAGGTGACACAGAAAGGAACCGTATATTACAACTTCCCCACGTTCAATCACCCAGGCATTGACGGCACAAGCTTCCTTTTGGACGAGAAAGCCTCTGAGCTCACACCGGAACTGCCTTTGGACTACCTGAAGATATACACGACCAAGGCACTCGACCATGCCGAAGAACTCTATGCATGGAACTACAAGAGCGAGCCTGTACGGGTCGATTCTTCCTTCCAGATGAAAGAGGAAGGCATCGTGTTCCAGAGTTTGAAGGACAACGACTCTCCCCGACACTACGCCATGCCAAGGGTCAACAAGGGCAAAGGTGGTTGGGGCGGCAAGAAGAATGTGCTTGTGGTAGATGCGCTCTATTGCTTCGAAAAGGTGGCAGAACATAAGGCATACTTCTTCCTGTTCAATCCGCTCATCAAGGTGATAGCGGCTGGGAAACAGATAAGAGACATCTGGCTCCCTCTGCTGAAAAAACGTGACTACAATCTCACAAAGGCAGACATCGGGCATCTGTATCTCTTTGCCTTGCAGTTTCACTTTGACTGGATGCTCCTGCCTAGAGACCTGTGGCAGATGCAGATAGAAGAAGCAGCGGAGTCGGAAGACGAAAAGGAGAAAATCATTCAGGCTCTTGCGGATTTCTTCTACCAGACGCCCAAGGCTACTGACGAAAGGGAACGGGTGAGCCTACGGGACTTTGTGAAGCGTTATTGGACATTCGATGGCTACCCCAAAGTGGATGCCGTGGCGGAGACAGCCTTGAAACTGATATTGGACAAACCCGATGCTCTCATGAAGATGGGCGACCTGAAAGAGTTCCTGAAGATTTACGATGAATGCAGATTCAAGTATATCGAAATGAGTAAAGCGATAGTTAGTACAACAAGATAAAAAGTAAAAACCAAGATATGACTCAGAAGTTTAGATTTGCTGAACTATATAAAAGAAACCGCATGGCAGTGGAAAAGACACTGTCGGCCATGTGGTGTGGAGAAGCGAGAAACGAAAGCCAGCGGGGATATGTAGCTCAGCTGAACAAGATAATACCAGAAGTCTTTGCTCCCAAGGATGCCATGCCGTTGGTGCAATGCATGAACAGCTATGAGACGGTTTATCCTGAACACGAGGCAGAAGCCGAGGAGATGCTTGGAACGCTGTGGAAAAAGACGCTTCCCTCAGGCATCAGCTATAAACCCTACGAGCATCAGTATCAATGTTGGAAAACGTTGCTGAGGGAAAAGACACCTGACGGCAAACAGATGAGCATTGTGGTTACCACAGGCACTGGCTCTGGTAAGACGGAGTGTTTCATGCTTCCTCTCGTGCAGGATTTGATTGACCACTATAAGCCTGAGACTGTGCAGGCCATCTTCCTATATCCTCTCAACGCCTTGATGGAAGACCAGAAGGCTCGTATGGAGAAACTGCTGACAGGTACAGACCTAAAGTTTGCAGTGTATAATGGCGATATGCCTCAGAGCATACCTGAACCCACCGACAGAAGCTATAAGAAGGTGATGCGGAAAGTGGATTCCATTCGTGGTATCACACGCGATGAGGAAGGTAATGTCATAGAAGAGAAATACCCCCATGTCATAGCCACCCGTGACGAACTGCGGGCGCATCCTGCGAATATCCTTCTCACCAATCCCACCATGCTGGAGTATATCTTGCTTCGTGATAAGGACAGAAAACTTATACAGGAAAAGAAGCAAGGGGAAGAAGGTACTCTTCGTTGGATAGCCCTTGACGAGACCCACACCTATTCAGGAGCAGGTGCGACAGAGATTGCCATGCTCATACGGCGTGTGCTGATGGCATACGGCGTGACAACGGATGATGTGCGCTTCGCCACCTCTTCGGCCACCATAGGCACAGGAAACGACGAGACAGCCAAGGAAGAACTGAGGGAGTTTATTGCCAACATTACAGGTCTGCAGTTGAATCAGGTGCGCTATGTGGACGGCAAGAGAAAAGGTATAGACGCTGTTCCCGAGGCAGACAAGGCTTATTGGATGCGGCTGATCAATGAGAACAGGGACGGCTATCTGCGGTTGGATGAACTCATCACGGAAGGCGAGACCATTGAAGAGAAACTCGAGCGACTGGATGCCATGTGTCAGAAGGCGGAAGAAGAGGGACTGGAAGACTTGCGCGTGAAGGTTCACTACTTCTATCGTGTGCCTAACCATGGACTCTTTGTGGATATTTCTGACCCTCATTACAAGACTGACGGCAGTTTCAAGATTTATACCGAGGGTAAAACATTCCATGAGGATGACAGTGAGGCTCCCCTCTTGGAGATGAGCCGGTGCAAGCATTGTGGCGAATATGTGGCTATTGCGGAAGAGATGAAAATGGATGACGGAAGCATTGCCTATCAGCCCATCACCATGGATGACAGCGACATGTTTGACCTCGATGACACGGAGAACACGAGCAAGACCTACTATGTGTTTGGCACTTCAAACACGCAGGACACTGCATATGATAACAACGTGCCTTATATCATAAAAGGTAACAGAATGAAGAACGTGACCGCCCAGAATCCTGTAGATCCTGGCTGGCACGTCATAGCCAATGCACACTGTCAGTGTCCTTATTGTGGTACAAAACTGACCAAGACCTCAAAACAGGATGAGGATAACCCAGACCTGATACAGACAGATGAGGAAGACATGAAGAAACTGCAGAAATTCCGTATTGCAGCAGACTTCGTATCAAGGCTTATCGCACCCTCCACGCTCGACCTAATGACGGAAGCAAAGCCCAAAAGAGAAGGTAAGATTGCACTGCACAATGGGCAACAATACATCAGCTTCGTCGATAGCCGCCAGATGGCAGCCCGTTCAACTATCAAGCAGAATCTGGAGGAGGAACGCTTGTGGGTATATGGAACCATATTCCATGAACTGTGCCGTATGGCAACTGCTGGCAATATGACCCTGGACGAGGCAAAGAAACACTACGAGGAAATCTATGACAGCACTGGTAGAAAAGACCCTCGACACAAAGAGGCAGAAAGGATGCTTGACATTCTTGAGGGAGACGACCAACAAGCTATTGACAAGCTACTGTCTGAATTGAAGCCCAAAAACTTCTTGTCGTGGGAAGACATCCTACAGGTGCTATTGAAAGACAGACTTTCGGATATTTTCTGCCAACAGTTTGCTGAACGTTCCGAACTGAGTCCCGAATTGGACGAAGACGGGAATATCACACCGGCAACAAAACGAAAATACATCTGCGCTATCATGGTGCAGTATCTGGCAAAGAGACCGCTGACTGCAGCAGCTCCTGAAACGATGGGACTGTTCACATCACACTATGTAGATTTGGACAAGGCTCTCACGGAAAAACTGCCCGACGAGGTGGAGATATTCAATGGTCATCTGTCTGAGCAAAACAGGATAAGCAAGAAGGACTGGCACGCACTGATGCAGATATTCCTTGACTATACGGTTCGTTCTAACGAATCTGTCTTCCTGAAGATGGACGATAGAGACCAGATAGACATTTTTGAATGTGTTCGCTTTGCTACTCAGAAGCCCAAACGTCGTTCTGCTCATAAGCCTGTGATAAAGGACAAGGGTGGCAACCGTTCGCGTATCATACGTTTGCTGGCCAAACTGATTGCTG
>OHAE01001702.1_pt1 | contig 15335 bp, 9 predicted proteins | sample 1577061 | NCBI WGS metagenome assembly OHAE01 (sample SAMEA3541535, study PRJEB24748) | human gut metagenome | biome: human gut; feature: human-associated habitat; material: faeces | place: China | collected 2012
TGGACCAGTTGTTCCTGAAGAAGTGACTAATGTTGGAACTGGAGCAATGTTGCAAGAGGGTGCTGTTGAAGTGAGTATGTCTTCTTCAGAAAATTCTCAAAGTATGGCATGGTATAAAGGTGAATTTGAAATTTCAAATAAAAATGCTACGAAAGATGCATTAGATTTACGTGTAGCAGATGATTCTACACAAACAACAATTATTGTTAATGATCAAAAAACATATCAAAGTGTTTTAGGAATGGGAACTTCTATTGAAGAAGCAACAATTCATAATTTATTAAAAATGGGTGATGAAAATCGTCAAGCGTTTTTAAGAAGATTATTAGATCCTGTTAATGGTATGGGAATGTCTTTAATGAGGGTTACAATTGGTACATCTGATTTTACAGCTCAAGATTTTTATACTTATTATGATGGAACTGGTAAAGAATTAGATGGAAAACCAGACTGGAATAATGTAACAGGAAAAGGATTTAGTATTCAAAAAGATCAAGATTATGGTGTTATTAAAGTTCTTAAGGAAATGATGACAATTGCTAAAGAATTAGGAGTTGAAAATAATCTTAAATTCTTTGCTTCATCTTGGACACCACCAGGATGGATGAAAACAGCTACTTCTAGTAGTAAATCATATGAAAATAACAATTTACTATTAAAAGGTGGGAAATTAAATGATTCTTATATTAATGATTTAGCAAAATATATGGTACGTTTTGTTGAAGAATATAAAAAACAAGGTATTCCAATTTATGCAATGACTCTTCAAAATGAACCATTACTTGAAATTAACTATCCAAGTTGTGCAATGACAGGAACACAAGAAGCTAAACTTGCTAAAGCTATTAAATCAGAATTAGCACAAAGTACAATTTTAAATGATCAAGAAAAGAATATTAAATTATGGGCTTTTGATCATAACTTTGATGGTGCTGATAAATTTATGAAAGATTTCTTTAAAGAAGCTGGAAATGATTATAATATTGATGGTATTGCCTTCCATCCATATGGGGGAAATGCTTCAACGATGGGATCTTTCTATGATGATTACAAAGATCAGCTAAGTATGAATTTAACTGAAAGATCTGTTTGGGGAACAAGTGGAGCTAATGATATTATCACTTGGTTAAGAAATGGTTCTGAAAGCTATAATAGTTGGGTAACAATGTTAGATAGTAATATTGCAACTCATCATTGGGTAGGAACACCTGATCCAACATTATTTGTACAAGATGCAAATAACCCTCAAAGATATTGGGCTACACCTGAAGTATATATCATATCTCAATTTACTAAATATGTAAAACCAGGATATGTACGTATTGATACAAATAATGGAAGTAGTTCAACTGTTACAAATGTTGCATTTAAAGATCCTGAAACAGGAAAAATTGTTATGATTGTAGCAAATCGTAGTGGTTCTGATCAAAAGTTTAAAGTGATGATGAATGGTACACAATTTAATGCTGTTTTACCTGCTGGCAATGTAGCAACTTATGTATGGGATGGATCTATAGCTGAAGTTAAAGGAAATGAAATTCCAGGTGTTTTAAAAGCAACAGATGCTATTAACTATGATAAATTAAAAGTTAAAGATGATGGTTCTGGATTTGGAGACATTCAAGATGGTGCATGGGCAGACTATTTAATTGATGTTAAAGAAGCAGGTCTATATAATGTTTCAATTCCTCATACTATTGGACCAACAAGTGGACCATCGGTTGATAGTAATATTGATAATAAGCAAATTATTTTGAAAGTAGATAATGAAGAGGTTGGGCATACAGTTACTAAACGTTTTGATACTTGGTCTAGTGGTTGGGGTGCTTGGAGCACAACAAGAAATGCTCAAATTCAAGTGAAGTTAAATGCAGGGGTACAAAGACTTACATTAGCTTTACCACAAGGTAATATGGATGTTTGTACTTTGACATTTACTAAAGCTAAAGATGTTTTAAATGTTCCAGGTTATATTCAAGCATTAGATTATAGCTATGGTGAAAATATTATAGCTGAAAATAATGAAAATGTAGGCTTCTTTGATGATGATGATAAATTAGAATATACAGTCAATGTTCAAAAAGCAGGCAATTATAAAATGAAACTTGAATATGCTAAAGGTGAAAAAGATGCTGAATTTGATATTTATGTAGATAATGTTTTAACAGCGTCAAGTACTTTAGAAACAACAGGAAGTTTCAGTACTTATAAAACAGGAACAGTTGCTATTGATTTACCAAAAGGTAGTCATAAAATTATGTTTGTTCCTAAAAATACTGGTGGATTTAATTTAAAATCATTATCATTTGGTTCATATATCAAATTAGAAAATGATTTATTAAAAGAAGAAAAATTAGATGGTCAAAAGATTACTGTTCAATTAAAAGATGGTAAATTTAATAAACAATTCAATAGAGATAATTGGCACATCGATTTACCTCAAGGCGTAGATTTTGATTTAGATAGAGTGAGTGATACTAAAGCAACAATTACTTTAAAAGGACAAGAAGTTGTAGATTATGATAATAATCGTACTTTAAAAGTTGAAATTGATGCTAAAGAAGTAGGAGATAAAGATTACTTATTAAGTGATCAAACAGTTATTGAAGCAGTTGATGATAAAGAAATGTTAGAAGATATTGGTAATCTTGATTTTGATAGCAATACACTTGTTTTAAAGATTACAGGTGGTAAATTTAATCAAAATATAAAAACAAGTGATTTAACTTTAAGTGAAGAAATTGCTCAATATGTTAAAGTAAGTGAAGTTAAAGTAAATAAAGATGGTACAGAAGTATCTGTTATACTAGAACGTACAAATACAAATTATGATGATCTTGTTGGAACAATTAATGTTAAACCAAGTGGTTATAGTGAAGGAGATATAGATTTAGTTGCTAATATTAAATTATTAAAAACAGATCGTTTACCAGAAAGCATTAATGTAAAAGATGAAGCTGTTAAATTAAATGAAAGTGATGCTTATCGTAAAAGAGGTACTTTAGTAAATGGTGCTAAAGGAGATTATTTAGATTTCTTCTTAAATATAGAAGAAGAAGAAGGAAACTATGTTTTAACTTATAAAGTTAAAGATAATGAAGCTGTTGAAAATGGTTTAAAATTAAGTGGTGGTTTAGGACTAGCAACAGATAACTTAGGTAGTGTTTCTTTTGGTAAATATTGGGGAAATGCTCAAGGATATGCACAAATGTTAAACTTAAAAGCTGGTGAACAAACTTTAAGATTTGAAGTAAATAATCCAGGTTTTGAATTAACAGATTTACAAATAAAAAAATTAACAGATGTAATAGAAGTTAATGATACAAAAGATGGAAAAACAACAATTTCTGCTGATCAAGTTGTTGATGGTTCAAAAGAAATTGGTTGGGCAATTGAAGGTTCTTCAACTAAAAATATTGGGTTTGGATCAGCAGGTACTTATCAAGACTATTATGTTGACGTTAAAACAGCAGGGTTGTATGATTTAAAAGTTAATTATAGTCATGATTGTGCAAGTGATACAAAAGCTATAGCTATGAGAGTTGATGGTAATACAACAACTCAATTAGGAGAAGTTACTTTAAAAAATACTGGTGGATGGGCTAATTATCAAGATAGTGATACAATTGAAATTAGATTAGAAGCTGGTAAACAATTCATCCGTATTTATGATGATATTGATGGATTCAATTATCGTCATGTTCAATTAACATTTAAAGGTAAACAAGACGTCACACAACCAGAAATCACTGGTAAAGATGCTATTGTTTGTGTGGGTGACGAAACTGATATAAAAGATTTATTAGAACTAAAAGCAACTGATGATATTGATGGTGATTTATCAGATAAATTAACAATCAGTGGTGATTATGATTGTCATCAAGTTGGAATTTATATAATTACAGTGACTGTAAGTGATCAAGCTGGTAATGAAGCGACTAAACTATTTAAAATTAAAGTTGTTGAAAAAGCAAAACTTGTTGTTGATGCAAAAGAATTTATAGTAGGTGATGAATTTGATCCATTAACTGGTGTAAAAGTTTATGATGTTGATGGTACAAATATCACAGAAAAACTTACAGTTGTAAGTAATAATGTTAATGTAAATAAAGCAGGAACTTATCAAGTGACTTATCGTGTAGTAGATGCTCTTGGTAATGAAGTTGAATTTACAAGAGAAGTTATTGTAAAGAAAGTAAAAACAGATGTTGAACCATCTAATCCGGATGTTCCATCGGTATCAAAACCAAATGATTCTTCATCTGATAATCAACTATCATCTTCAAATGGTGGACAAGAAACAATTGTTGGTCAAGTTGTTAAATCAACAAAAACAGGAGATAATACACAACTTGTTACAATGATGAGCATGCTTTTATTAGCTGGTATAGGATTTATAGTTTTAAAAAGAAGAAAATATAATCATTAAATTCAAAATATGTGAAATGTAATAAATGAAAATATCAGTTTAGAGAAATCTAGAAATTTAATGAAGGAACAATCAAAATAGGTTGTTCCTTTTCATTAAGGTGATCTTACCATTTAATGATATTGAGAAATATTTAAAGAATCTTAAATAGAAGGTTACTTTGACCTTCTTTTTTGTTATAATGAAATAAGGAGATATTTATGGAAAGATTAGTTGAAATATGTTGTGGAAGTTATGAAGATGCTTTAAATGCTTATAAGGGAAAGGCAAAACGTATTGAATTAAATAGTGCACTTTATTTAGGAGGATTGACACCTAGTTTAGCTTCTTTAAAACTTACAAAGAAGAATACAAATTTAAAGGTCATTACAATGGTAAGACCAAGAGGTGCTGGATTTTATTATAATGATATTGAATTTGAAGTGATGAAAGAAGATGCGAGATGTTTGTTGGAAAATGGTGCAGATGGAATTGCTTTTGGATGTTTAAATGAAGATGGTTCAATTAATGAAAAACAAACAAAAGAAATGATTGATATAATTAAAGAATATCAAGGAGAAGTTGTTTTTCATAGAGCTTTTGATTGTGTAAAAGATCCTTTTGTTTCTATTGAATTATTAATTCAATTAGGAGTAGATCGTATTCTAACAAGTGGCTTAAAACCAAAAGCAATGGATGGAAAAGAACTTATAAAGGATTTACAAACAAAATATGGGAAACACATAGAAATACTAGCTGGAAGTGGTATAAATGCTAGTAATGCCAGAGAAATGATGAATGATACAGGAATCAACCAAGTGCATAGTTCTTGTAAAGATTGGATCAATGATCCAACAACAAAGACACATGAAGTATCTTATAGTTATGCACCTGCTCCTCATGAAAATGATTATGATGTTGTTTCTATTGAACTGGTGGAAGAAATAGTAAGGAGTATTCAAAAATGAAAGTAGAAAATTATTCGTATGAAACATTTCCTAGATATACTAAAGAAATAGAAGGTGCTTTAGAATTAAAAGGAAATAAAGAAAATCTTAGATGTAGGATGTTAGATGTTGAATATCAACAAGGATGTATGATACGTTTTCTTTTTCCAAATACAATTTTAGATGAAACAAGAAAATATCCTCTAGTCATTCATATTCAAGGTTCAGGATGGTATCAACAAGATATGAATGATCATATTTTTGATTTTATGCCAATTGTTAAAACAGGCTATGCTTATGCTATTATCCAATATCATGGAGCACCAGAATATAAATATCCTACACAGATAAGTGATGTAGAAAAGGCAATCGCATTTTTAAAAGATCATTATCAAAATTATCCAATTGATTTTAATAATATCTTTTTAAGTGGAGATTCTTCTGGAGGACATATTGCTTTATTAATAGCTTTACAAAAGAAATATGAATTCAAAGGTATTATTGATTTATATGGAGTTACAAATTTTATGACTTTTAATGATTGGTATAGTAAATATGATTGGAAAGAAGAAAGAAATGCAATTGACTTTCTAGGATCTTTAGACAATCAACTTTTAATAGAAGTATCACCTATAACTTATCTTAAAGAAAATATGAATTTACCACCTTTCCTTATTTTGCATGGGGATAAAGATCATGTTGTTCCTATTACTCAAAGTATTGAACTCTATGAAAAATTAAAAGAGTATCATTATGATGTAACTTTTGGAAGAGTACATGATGCAGATCATGGTAGAAGTATTTTTTATAATGAAGATGTTTATCAAACAATCATCTCCTTTTTAAATAAAAATAAGTAAAGACACAAAGTATCCATATCTTATATGTATAATGAAAACAAGGTGGTTTATATGGAATTACATATCAAAGAATTTGAGTATCAAAATATAATCAAACAACAAATGTATAAACAATTAATTGTTTTAATTTTATGTATGTTTTTATCGGCATTTGCAATCGAATCTATAGGTTATAATTTTAAATTTTTGTATTATATTTTATTTATTACCTCAACTTTTTTATTACTGTATGCATTAAGAATGGAAAGAAAAAGGAAGAAAGTATTAGGCTTTGATCTTGTTTATATTGATGAAAATAATCGTTTCTTTTATAACAATCTATTCATTGAAATGAAAGATCTAGAAAATTATGTTCTTTCAAAAGAAACTATAACTTTGAATTTTATAGATTATTCTATTGTGATAGAAAAAGATGAAAATCTTTATGATTATTTAAATCAATTTGTGAAGAATAAAAGACCAATTAATGGAAAAAAACAGAGATTATTTGTTAGCTGTTTTGCACTTCTTTTTGTATTTTTCTCATTAAGTTTAGGTAATCTTGTATTAGGGAGTATTTATAGTTATATAAATCATGTTGAAATGATTTCACTTTCAACGATTCTTATACCTATTATTCAAATAACAAGTATTATACTAGGAGTCGCTCTTATCTTTTTTGTAGCGAAGAAGTTTAAAAAAGGGATAGGTCTTTATGTGAGTTTATTATTGATTGTACTTTATATTGCCTTACCTTTTATTATGGGTAATGATATTCATCGTTTAGATAATGACATGGCTTATACACGACAAAATCAAAAGCTTACACTTTATAGTCGGTATAAAAAAGGTTATGGAAAATTTGAAAGACAAATAACGAATGTTTCAAATAAGGCAGAAGTGGGAAATTATCAAAGTGTGCTCTATATTTTAGAAAATCAAAAAATAGAAGTAATTTCTTTAGAAAATGAAGCTAAAAATGATAAATTCGTTTCTAAAATTAAAAATCAAACTTATTTAGAAACGTATATTTCAACACACTATACTTTAACTATTGGAGATGATAAAGCTTATTTTGAAAAAAATAGTTCACCTAAAATAGTGAAATTGCATAGAATCAATAATCATATGCTTTATTTTAAATATAAAAAAGATTATTACTTTATTTGTATTTTAGAAAAACAAAAAGATATCAGAGTTTATGAGCTTTCTAATGATCGAGATTTAAAATTTTACTTTGCTCCAGACCCTTTTGAAATGTCTAACTCTCAAACAAGTAATGAGGATACAAATGAAAGTGAGTCACAAAATCAAACAGAGGAAGCAAATCAAGAAACAACAGCACAAGAAAGTGATACGACTGATTTAGAAAATGATCCAGAAAGAGTTTATTTTGGAAAAGTGTATGACCTTTTAATAGCACAAAATAAATTAGACAACCCTTGTTTCGATTATCAATATGACGCTAAAGGTTATCCTTATGCAGTTGTAAGTACAAATGATGAATATACATTATCTCTTGTATTTAATAAATATAAAAATAATGATGAAGATTATGAAATTGTTTTAGAAAAGTATATCAAAAAAAGTAGCACACAAAATCTTATTGATTTTTATTTAGTGAATACAAAAACTTTGGAAGTTACAGATCAACAACGAGATTATTGGTAGGGTCAAGAATTATCTTGATCCTTTTTATTTATGTTTTATTAATGTATATACAAAGTATCTTAACACTATCTTAATACCTCCCATTTTATAATAGGAATAATGAGGGGAGTATTATGGTGAATTTTATATTAGTGATTATTTTGATAATTGTTTTGTTTATGGTATATAAACAAATGAGTTGTTTTGATGAGCTTATAGAAAGTATAGAATACCCAACAATTCTTATCATTTATGATGATCAATATCAAATAGCAAAAAAATATGAAAATGATACAATCAAATGTATACCAAAACAAGAAATATATCACTTTGAACAAAGTTATCAATATGTCATTTTATGCTGTGAAGATGATTATTATAACTTATTAATGAATTATCGCATTCATAGAGATATGTTAGATGTCCAAGTTTATTCTTTAATTGGAAAACAAAAGTATGAAGAATTATATCAAGAAAATATTGAATTATTACAAACAATAGAAGACATAGAAAGGTTAATAAAACATTTATATGATCAAAAGAAGAACAAATGTTGAAATCATTGCATTAGGATTTGCAATTGTTATTTTAGTTGGAACGTTTTTACTTTTGTTACCTGTTTCTAGTGATCATACGGATTTTTTAGATGCGCTTTTTACAGCGACAAGTGCCACTTGTGTAACAGGTTTAGTTGTTTATGATACAGCAACACATTGGACATTGTTTGGACAAATCGTGATTTTACTTTTAATTCAAATTGGTGGTTTAGGTTTTATTACGATTGGGGTTTTTCTAGCCACTTATCTTAAGAAAAAAATTAGTTTAAGACAGAGAGGCTTGATTGAAGAAAGTGTCAATTCTTTAAAATTAGCCGGTGGGGTCAAACTTGTTAAACATATTATAAAAGGAACTTTTTTATTTGAAGGAATTGGCGCAATTATTTTAAGTCTTGTTTTTATAGAAGATTTTGGTTTATTAAAAGGTATTTATTTAGGAATCTTTCATGCGATTTCTGCTTTTTGTAATGCAGGATTTGACTTACTTGGAACAATAGAACCTTATGGTTCATTAACTCCTTATGCTTCTAATATAATTGTTAATATAACAATTATGGCATTGATTATTATAGGAGGTCTAGGATTTATTGTTTGGCAAGATATTTATGAAAAAGGGTTTAAGTTTAAAAAATATCTCTTACAAACAAAAATCGTTTTAATAATGACAATTATTTTAATTGTTGGCGGAGCCGTATTATTTTATTTATTTGAATGTCAAAATTCACTTTCTTCCTTGTCTCAAGAAGAAATGATTTTAGCTTCATTTTTTCAATCTGTGACTTGTCGTACAGCTGGTTTTAATACAGTTGATGTTTCTCATTTAAAACCTTCAACAAGTTTATTAATGATGTTTTTAATGTTTGTTGGTGGTAGTCCTGGGTCAACAGCTGGAGGTATTAAGACAACGACTTTTGCAGTTTTGACTATTTTTGTATACGCTACAATGACCAACAAAAGTGAAGCCAATGCTTTTAATCGTCGTTTTGATAGTAAAACGATAAAAAAAGCATGTTCGGTTTTTTTAATAAATCTTATATTTATTTTTATAAGTGCAATTGCACTTTTTGACATGCAACCTCAACTTCCAATGCAAGATGTTTTTTTTGAAATCTTTTCAGAACTTGGAACAGTAGGAATTTCAACAGGGATTACAAGACAACTGACAATGCTTTCTAAAATTGTGATTGTTTTATTAATGTATTGTGGTCGAGTAGGAAGTTTAACTTTAGCTTTAAGTCTTTCAAGAAAAAAGAAAATTTCAAATTGTAAAAATCCAGTAGAAAAAATAGCTATTGGGTAGGAGGAGTTATGAAAACAGTATTAATTATAGGAATGGGACGTTTTGGTCACCATCTAGCAAGTAATATGATTTCACTTGGAAATGAAGTGATGATCGTAGATAAAGATGAATCTCGTTTAGAAGATCTAACAAAATTGATTTCGAATATCAAAATAGGGGACTGTACAAATGAAGATGTTTTGCAAAGTTTTGGTGTCGCTAATTTTGATATTTGTTTTGTTTGTATTGGAACAAATTTCCAAAGTAGTTTGGAAATTACAAGTTTACTCAAAGAATTAGGAGCCAAGTATGTTATTTCTCAAGCAACAAGAGATATACACGCTAAATTTTTATTAAAAAATGGGGCAGATGAGGTTATTTATCCTAATCGTGACAGTGCTGAAAAATTAGCAGTGCGTGTAAGTAATGATAATTTGTATGATTATGTTGAATTGGATAATGAATATTCTATTTATGAAATTCCTGCATTACGTCAATGGTTAGGAAAAACAATTAAACAAATTAATATTCGAGCAGCTTTTCATATTTATATCATAGGAATCAAAAAAGATAATAAAACAGATTTTTTACCTTCGGTAGATTATGTTTTTAATGTAGAAGATCATCTTTTAGTTATAGGAAAGAAAAAAGATGTTGATATGATTCTAAAATGTATGTCATGATGATCTTGGTGATTTGATGAAAGAAAAATTAAGGTATTTAGTTTGTTTTGGTATTATTATTTCGATTGAATTATTTTGTTCACTTACTTTAAATTCAATGGGAATTAGGAAAGAAAATATTTTAATGGTATTTATTGTAGGAGTTTTATTAATTTCTACATTTACTAAAGGATATTTTTATGGTTTATTAGCATCTATTGTTAGTGTATTATGTTTTAACTTTTTATATATTGACCCTAACTATGATTTTCATATTAGTGATCCTAATGATTTTATGCTTATTCTTTTCTTTTTGATGACTTCAGTTATTGCTTGTAGTTTAACGGATCGTTTTCAAAAACAAATTATTATTTCTAAAAAGAATGAAGGTATTTCTAAACAATTATATAGCTTATCAGAAAGATTATTGAACGTTTCAGGAATCGAATATATTTTATTAAAAGGAAATCAATATATTGAAGAAAGTATTCAAATAAAAACAAATATTTCCTTGGAAATAAAAGAAGAAAGTAAAAATGTAATTCCTATTATAGGAATGAATCGAGTTTTAGGAAGTATTGAAATATTAAGTCATCAAGGACTCAATGAAGATCAAATGATTATCATTAAAGCAGCTGCTAATCAATTAGGAAATGCTTTAGAAAGAGAACTTACTTATTTAGAACAAGAAAAAATAAAGGTAGCGATGGAAAGAGAACATATGCTTAACAGTATGTTAAGAAGTATCTCACATGATTTAAGAACACCACTTACAGGAATCGTTGGAGCAAGTCAACTCATGATGAATCAAGATCATCTTACAAATGAGGATGTTTATTCACTTGCAAAAGACATACATGATCAAGCACATTGGCTTACTCAAATCGTTGAAAATATTTTAAACATGTCTAAAATAGAAAGTGGAAATTTAGTCTTACATAAAAATTTAGAAGTTGTAGATGATTTGATTTATGAAGCAATACAACATTTACCTGAATTAGAAAAAAGAAATGTGGTTGTAGATGTACCTCAAGATTTATTATTTATTAATGTAGATGGTAAATTAATGGTTCAAGTATTTATTAATATTTTAAATAATGCAATCAAGTATACAAAAGAAAAAGATCAAATTACGATTCATGTAAAGAAATTAGAAAATGAAGTACAATTTATGATTAAAGATACAGGATCTGGAATTTCTAAAAATATTTTAGATCATATTTTTGAAGAATTTGTAACAGATACCAATGTTTCTAATGATAGTCAAAAAGGAATTGGTTTAGGATTAGCTATTTGTAAAGCAATTATTCAAGCTCATGGTGGAAAAATTTGGGCTAAGGATGAAAAAGATGGAGCATGTTTTATTTTTACTATTCCTAGTGATAAGGAGTTGAATGTATAATGAATGATTTAATTATGATTGTAGAAGATGATCCATATATTTCCCATTTTCTGCAAATGTCTTTTGAACAAGAAGGATATCGTATATTAATGACAACAAAGGGTCATGAAGCATTAAGTCTTTTTTATAGTCATCAACCTGATATTGTTATTTTAGATTTAGGTTTACCAGATATTGATGGTCTTGAAGTAATTCAAGAAATTAGAAAAATTTCTTCAAAACCTATTATTGTTGTTTCTGCACGATTAGAAGAACAAGAAAAAATCAAAGCACTTGATTTAGGAGCAAATGATTATGTTGTAAAACCATTTTATATGGGAGAGCTTTTAGCTAGAATTAGAGTAGCTAAAAGATTATCTAAAAAAGAAGATGAAGAAATAAAGAAATATCAAAAGGATTATTTAGAGGTTGATTTTATTTCTAGAAAGGTATTAATAGATCAAGAGGAAATTCATTTAACACCGATTGAATTTAATCTTTTAAAGCTTTTAATTGAACATCGTGGTAAAGTATTAACACATAATTACATTCAAAAAGAAATCTGGGGTTATCAAGATCATTCTAATCAAAATGCATTAAGAGTATTTATGGCTACTCTTCGTCGAAAAATAGAAAAAGATACGAATCATCCTCGTTTTATTGTCACAGAAGTAGGTGTAGGATATACTTTTAAAGATTAACAAGGGAAACCTTGTTTTTTTATTTCCTAACAATTAGGAAACACAATTAATGTTGTGTAAAAAAAATTACTGTTATAATGATAATAAATGGAGGAAAAAAGATATGTTAAATGATCGACAAATGCATGTAATTGATCTATTGAATGATAAAAAATGGATTACTGGAAAAGAGATGGCGCATATTCTAAATGTTACAGATCGTACAATACGTAATGATATAGAGCATATTAATCAATTTTACGATTGTTTGTTAATTAGTGCTGATAAAAGGAAAGGTTATCATATTGATCAAACACTTTTATCAAAACAAGATATTGAACCCAAGGAAATTATTCCACAAACATCACATGAAAGATGTGTTTGGTTAATACAGGAATTATTGTTTAAAGAAAGTGAAATTAACTTAATTCAATTGCAAGATCGAGTTTTTATTAGTGGATATTCGATAGATAATGATTTAAAGAAAATTAGAAGAATGATTAGTAGTTATTCAAGTTTAAAAATTGTTCGTAATAAAAATACAATTTATCTAGTAGGAGATGAAGCAGATAAAAGAAAACTTTACAAAGATTTGCTGACAGAAGAAACTAAAGGGAATTTTATGAATTTAAATTCTATTGCTGATTTATGGGAAAATTTTGATTTATTAGAAGTTAAAGATATATTAGAAGAAGTTTGTGAAATGAATGATTACTATATTAGAGATGTGAGTTTTCCTATGATTATGATACATGCAGGTGTTTCAATAGAAAGAATTATTAATCATAACTATATTGAAGATAAAACTTATAATGAAAAACTGAAGGATAGTTTAGAATATAAGGTGGCGAAAGATTTTTTTTCAAAAGTTTCGCAAGTGATACATATACCCGTTATTGAAGATGAAGTGGTTTTATTTTCGTATCTTTTATTGGGGAAAAGTGGAAAATTCTATAATAGAAATAGAAAAGAAAGTGAAAATTTGAAATATATTTTTTATACAATTATAGATAAAATAAAGGAATATTTTGGTATAGATCTTTCAAATGATTATGATTTAAAACTTGGATTAATTACACATTTACAGTCTTTATTGGAAAGACAAGTGAACAATGTTAAAGTTACAAACCTTTATTTAAAGGAAATTAAAAGAAAATACCCTTTGGTTTTTGAAATGGCAGTACATTCTGGTGAGGTTATTACTGAATGCACAGGATACACTATTAACGAAAACGAACTGGCATTTCTTGCTTTGCATTTGGGAGCAGCTTATGAAAGAAGCCAAAGTATGTATCGTCATCGGGGAATAGTCATCATTCCTCACAATCAAATGTTATCTATTCCTTGTGTAGAAAAATTAAAAAATAGATTTGGGGAGAGAATGGAAATTCTTGAGATATTTCATTTTTTTGAAGAATTGCAGGTTGAACAATGTCAACCAGATTTCATTTTAACAACAGTTCCCTTAAAACATCAACTTGACATACCAACTCTTCAAATAACTTTATTTGTAAATAACGAAGATGAAAGTAAAGTATTTCAGCTTCTTAATGAATTAGATAATAAGCTTTATCACAATGATGTGGTGAAGATGTTAAAAAAACTTATTAAAGAAAATTTATTTCATGTTCATCAAACATTTCATGATACAACAGAAATTTTAAATTATTTATGTGATGAATTGATAGATAATGATTTAGCTACAAAAGCATACAAAGAAGATGTTTTTAAAAGAGAAGCAGTCTCAGCAACCTCATTTATGTATGGTTTTGCTGTTCCACATTCTATAGAAGTATCTACCAAAAAATCATGTATTTCTGTATTGATTTTAGATAGAAGTGTGAAATGGGGAGAATTTGATGTGAAATTTATTATTTTATTGGGAATTAGAGAAACAGATAATCATTTATTAAAAATATTTTTTGATTGGTTATCAAGTATTGTCGCTAATTCAAAGAAATTTGAACAATTATTAGAAGTAAATAATTATGAAGAATTTATGAAAGAAATTATCGCTTAGGAGCTAATGAAGATGACAAAAAGAAATATATATATAAATGCACCTTTAACAAGAAGAGTGCTTAGTTATTTTATTGATTGGTATTTAGGAGCACTTTGTGCTGCTTTTCCAATTGCTGTGGTTTCACAAAAATTGTATGGAACAATGTTAAAACAAAATTTATTAAAAATTCAACAACCTTATGGATTTATTGCGGGGATTATAGGAGTAATTTTTGCCTTGTTTTACTACATTTATATTCCTTTCTTTATTTATAAAGGACAGACTGTAGGAAAACGAATATGTAAAGTTAAAATTATTCAAAATAATAATCAAGAAGTATCGTTAAAATCATTGGTTTTAAGACAAGGTTTAGGAATGATTGTAATTGAAGGTGTTTTTGTGAGTGCAAGTGCATTGTGGCATCAACTTGTTTCTTTATGCATACACGTAAATATTGTTTCAATGATGATGTATGTTGGGTTTGTTGTGGGAGGAATAAGTACGTTGATGATTATTTTTACCAAGGAACATCGTGCAATACATGACTATATAGGAAATACAAAGGTTGTAAGTGTTTGATTTCCTATTGCTAGGAAACGTCTCTATCAGCCTAAAGATAAAGAAATATTTATAATAATAGATGTAAAGATATTGGAGGAACAAAAATGGACAATTTAGAGTTAGTTAGTTTTCAAATTATTTCTGCGGTAGGTGTAGCAAAATCATCTTATATTGAAGCAATGAAAATTGCTGAAAAAGGTGATTTTGATTTAGCTAAAGCAAAAATAAAAGAGGGAGATCAGGAATTTGTAAAAGGACATGAAGCACATGCAGGTTTGATACAAAAAGAAGCAAATGGTGAAAAAGTTGTACCAAATATTTTATTGATGCATGCAGAAGATCAACTTATGTCTGCTGAAACAATTAAAA
>OHAE01001726.1_pt1 | contig 15197 bp, 16 predicted proteins | sample 1577061 | NCBI WGS metagenome assembly OHAE01 (sample SAMEA3541535, study PRJEB24748) | human gut metagenome | biome: human gut; feature: human-associated habitat; material: faeces | place: China | collected 2012
AAATTGGTGACCTGGGTTTTGCACCGACAGATTTTGGAACCTTGAAGAATGTGCGCCGGTCACGGTCAGGGCTTGGGCATCGCGCCGCCCCGCCTCACACAGGGCGCCGGCGTTGGTATCGGCCATGTAGATCCCTCCAAAAACGGTTTGCAGTACCAAAATGTTGCCCGCACGGAAAAGAAACTATGCGGTGACAAGAAAAAATACTTGACACTCGCGCGGCGGCGGCGTATACTACCCATGCTGTAAAGGGAAAACGGTTTACAGCGGGGAGGGACTTGCAATGCCGGACGAGACCGTGTGGCGCACGATGCTGTTCGATTTTTACGGCGAGCTGCTCACGGAAAAGCAGCGCGAGTATTACGACCTCCATTATAATCAGGACCTCTCTCTGGCGGAGATCGCCGCCAGCAGCGGCATTTCGCGTCAGGGCGTGTGGGATAACATCCGCCGTGCGGACGCCGCGCTGCGCGATGCAGAGTCCAGGCTCGGTCTGGTGCAGCGCTTTGCCGCGCAGCGCACGGCCGCGGCCGCGCTGGAGAATACGCTCACGAAGCTGCGCGACTGTGTCGGCGGCGACGCCCGGCCGCTGGCCGAGCAGGCGCTGCGGCAGCTTCAGGATCTGAAAGGATAGATACCATGGCATTTGAATCCCTGTCGGACAAGCTGACCGAGGCGTTCAAACGCCTGCGCGGCAAGGGCCGGCTCACGGAGGCCGACGTCAAGGAGGCCATGCGTGAGGTCAAGCTCGCGCTGCTCGAGGCGGACGTGAACTTCAAGGTCGTCAAGGACTTTGTGCGCAAGGTGACCGAGCGCGCGACGGGTGCGGATGTGCTCGAGAGCCTCTCGCCCGCGCAGATGGTCATCAAGATCGTCAACGAAGAACTCACCGCCCTCATGGGCAGCGAGAATCAGAAGCTGAACATCAGCTCCCATTCACCGAGCGTCGTCATGCTCGTCGGCCTGCAGGGCGCGGGCAAGACCACCAACGGCGCCAAGCTCGCCGGGCTCATGCGCAAGCAGGGCAAGCGTCCGCTGCTCGTCGCGTGCGACGTGTACCGTCCGGCTGCCATCCAGCAGCTTGAGACCGTCGGCCGCCAGCTCGATATTCCCGTGTTCCAGATGGGACAGGGCGATCCGGTCGCGATCGCCAAGGCCGGCATCGAGCACGCGAAAAAATACGGCAACGACCTTGTCTTTCTCGACACGGCCGGCCGTCTGCACATTGATGAGGCGCTCATGACCGAGCTGCAGAACATCAAGGCCGCCGTCGATCCGGCGGAGATCCTGCTCGTCATCGACGCGATGATCGGTCAGGACGCGGTCGCGACCGCGCAGGCCTTTGACGATGCGCTCGACATCACCGGCGTCATGCTCACCAAGCTCGACGGTGACGCCCGCGGCGGCGCGGCGCTGTCGATCAAGGCGCTGACCGGCAAGCCCATCAAGTTCGCCGGCATCGGCGAGAAGCTCGACCAGATCGAGCCCTTCCACCCCGACCGCATGGCCGGGCGCATCCTTGGCATGGGCGATGTGCTCACGCTCATCGAAAAGGCCGAGCAGAACCTCGACCAGAAAAAGGCCGAGGAGATGGCGGAGCGTCTGCGGCAGAACCGCTTCACGCTCACCGATTACTATGACCAGCTCCAGCAGCTCAAGGGCATGGGTTCGCTGCAGGATATCGCCGGCATGATCCCCGGCATGGACGCAAAGGCGCTCTCGGGCGCGAACGTCGACGAGAAGGCCATGGGCCGCATCGAGGCGATCATCCAGTCCATGACCCCCGGCGAGCGCGACAACCCGAGCATCCTCAACTCCAGCCGCAAAAAGCGCATCGCGGCGGGCGCGGGTACGAGCGTGGTCGAGATCAATAAGCTGCTCAAGCAGTTTGATCTCATGCAGCAGCTGGTGCGCCAGATGTCCGGCAACAGCAAGGCCATGAAGCGCATGAAGCGCGGCGGCCGCGGCGGACTGGGCGGTCTGGGCAATCTGTTCGGCGGCGGCGGTGGCCGTCCCTTCGGATTCTAAACAGGTTCCAAGCTCCCGCAGGGAGCTGGAGATACAGAGATTATTTATGGAGGTGAAGATACATGGTCAAGATCAGACTTCGCAGAATGGGCGCTAAGAAGGCTCCCTTTTACCGCGTCGTGGTGGCGGATTCCCGTTTCGCACGTGACGGCAGATGCATTGAGGAGATCGGCACTTACGATCCGCTGAGCGCAGACAAGAAGATCGTCGTCGACGCCGAGCGCGCCAACTACTGGCTCGCCAACGGTGCGCAGCCGACGGATACCGTTCGTGCGCTGCTCAAGAAGGCCCTCGCAGCCGAATAAGGAGAGACCCCAAAGATGAAAGAACTTCTGACCTATATTGTGCAGAACCTCGTGGAAAAACCGGACGAGGTCTCTGTGACCGAGCGCGAGGCCAACGGCGAGACCGTGTTTGAAGTGCGCGTCGCCGACGGCGATATGGGCAAGGTCATCGGCCGTCAGGGACGGATCGTCAAAGAGATCCGCATCCTGATGAAGGCTGTCGCCCAGAGAAAGGGCAAGAAAGTCTCCGTGGAGATCATGGATTGACGCAGGAAACGCGCTGCACCCGTGCAGTGCGTTTTTTGCACCTACACCCAAAAAGGGGGCAATAACTATGCAAAAACCGTATCTGGAGGCAGGAAAGATCGTCAACACGCACGGTGTGCGCGGCGAGGTGCGCATCCAGCCGTGGGCGGATGACGCGGCGTTCCTGCTCGGCTTCCGGACGTTTTATATCGACGGCGCACCCGTGCACGTCGCGCACAGCCGCGTGCACAAGGGGATGCTCGTCGTCAAGTTTGCGGGCTATGACGATGTCAACGCCGCCATGACGCTCAAAAACCGCGTCGTGTCCATCGCACGCGCGGATGTCACGCTGCCGGACGGGCAGTATTTTCAGCAGGATCTGATCGGCATCGCCGTCGAGACCGATGCGGGCGAGCCGCTCGGCACGCTGCGCGAGATCCTCGACCTGCCGCGCGGCAGCGTCTACGTCGTGCAGGGTGCGCGCGAGGTGCTCATTCCCGACCGGCCGGAGTTCGTGTGCAGCATCGACCCGGCTGCCGGGCGCATGGTCGTGCACCTGATCGAAGGGATGTGAGCGCGTGCGCATCGACATTCTCACGCTCTTTCCCGACACCATGCGCGCCATGCTCGGTGAGAGCATCCTCGGCCGGGCGCAGGCGCGCGGTCTGCTCGACATCCGCTGCCACCAGATCCGCGACTATACCGAAAACCGCCAGAAGCAGGTCGACGACTATCCCTACGGCGGCGGCTGGGGCCAGGTCATGATGGCGCAGCCGCTCAAAAGCTGCCTTGACGCCGCGCTTGCCGATTCCGATGTACCCGCTGCGCGCCGCCGCGTGATCTACCTCTCCCCGCAGGGACAGACGTTCACGCAGGTGAAGGCGCGCCAGCTCAAGGCCGACTATGACCAGCTCGTGCTCGTCTGCGGCCATTATGAGGGCGTGGATGAGCGCTTCATCGAGGCGTGCGTGGACGAGGAGCTGTCCATCGGCGACTTTGTGCTCACCGGCGGTGAGCTCGGCGCGATGGTCGTCACGGACTGCGTCTGCCGCATGGTGCCGGGCGTGCTGTCGGACACCGAGTGCTACACCGGCGAGAGCCATTGGGCAGGCCGGCTCGAGTACCCGCAGTATACCCGTCCCGAGACGTGGGAGGGGCGCACCGTTCCCGAGGTGCTGCGCGGCGGCAACCACGCCGAAATTGAAGCGTGGCGCACGCGGCAGAGTCTGGAGCGCACGCTCGTAAAGCGCCCGGAGCTCCTTCGGGAAACGCCGCCCACACCGGACGAGCAGCGCCTGCTCGATAAGATCCGGCGCGACCGCAGCCGCCCGCAGCTGACAGAGCCGCCCGTCTGCCGTGCCGCGGCGGAGAACGACCTTCCCGCCATCCTCGCCATCGCGCAGCAGGCGCGCAACTACCTGCGCCGCCACCGTGTCGACCAGTGGCAGGGCGATTATCCGAACGCGGACACGTTCCGCGCCGACATCACGGCCGGCACGTGCCATGTGCTCACGTATCAGGGCGCTGTCGCCGCCATGTTCACGCTCAGCCGCACGCCCGAGCCCGCCTATGACGCACTCACGGACGGGCGCTGGCGCTCGGACCGTGACCATGCCGCCGTGCTGCACCGCAACGCCGTTGCAGCCGATTGGCGCGGCACGGGCATGGCCGACCACCTCGTGCAGGCGGCGGAACAGCTCGCGCGCGAAAGCGGGGCGCACGCCATCCGCGTCGATACGCACCGGCACAACGGCGCGCAGAAAAAGCTCCTCGAGCGCCATGGCTACCGCTTTTGCGGCAACATCCTGTGTGACGAGCCGGGGCACGATCCGCGCCGTCAGGCGTTTGAGAAGCTGCTGAGGTGAGGTGCGTATGGAGCTGACGAATCCTGCGGACATCCGCGCACTGCTCGCGCGGCATGATTTCCGCTTTTCCAAGTCCATGGGGCAGAATTTTCTGACGGCCGCATGGGTCCCGGCCGACATCGCCGACGCCTCCGGCGCGGACGCGCACACCGGCGTGCTCGAGGTCGGCCCCGGCATCGGCTGCCTGACCGAGCAGCTCGCGCAGCGCGCGGCCAAGGTCGTCTCGGTCGAGCTGGACGAGCGGCTGCGCCCCGTGCTGGCCGAGACGCTCGCCGCCTATCCGAATGTGGAGCTCGTCTTTGGCGACGTGCTCGCGCTCGATCTGCCGCAGCTGGTGGCCGAGCGCTTCCCTGGCCTGCGCCCGGTCGTGTGCGCAAACCTGCCGTATAATGTCACGACGCCGCTGATCACGGCGTTTCTCACCGCCGGATGCTTCGACACCGTCACGGTCATGATCCAGCGCGAGGCCGCACACCGGCTCTGCGCCCGGCCGGGAACGGCGGACTACGGTCTGCTGACCGTGCTGACCGCGTGGTATGCCGAGCTTGAGCTGCTGTTCGATGTGCCGCCGCACTGCTTCGTCCCCGCGCCGAAGGTCACGAGCACCGTCGTGCGGCTGCGTATGCGCAGCGCACCGCCTGCGGACGTGCAGGATGAAGCGCTGCTGTTCGCCATCGTGCGCGCGGCGTTCAGCCAGCGCCGCAAGACGCTCATCAATGCGCTCGCGGCCGGTGTTCCCGGCTGCGACAAGGCGCGCGCCGCCGCGGCGGTCGCCGCCTGTGGCTTCGATGCGCGCGTGCGCGGCGAGACGCTCGATCTCGCGCAGTTTGCCGCGCTGAGCAATGCGCTGCGTGCGGAGCTTGGTTGACATAACAAAAAAACGAATCAGGGCATCCCATCACGGGACGCCCTGATTTTTTATAGATGCTGCTCTGGTTCAGTTTACATAAGAAACAGGAACGCGGGCATCTGCGCATACCGCCGGCTGCGCGCGCATACTGTGGTAGCAAACGCAGTAGGAGGGGAGCGCCATGCCATATGAGGACAAAAAGGCCGTGCCGCAGCGCCGGCCGCACGCGGTCACGCTCGACGAGCGCAGCCATCTGACCGTTACGGGAGTGGACGAGGTCGTGCGCTTTGACGACACGGAGGTGTCCATGCGCACGTCGCGCGGGATGCTCACCGTGCACGGCGAGGGGCTGCGCGTCGGCCGGCTTGCAATCGACACGGGGGAGCTTGCGATCGACGGCGCGTTTGACGCGCTCGATTACACGGAGGAGACGGTGTCAGGCGGCGGCTTCTGGTCGCGCCTGTTCGGCGGATGAAGCTGCCGCTGCTCGGTCAGCTTGCGCAGCTCATGCTCGGGCTCGGGCTCGGCGCGGCGCTCGGGCTGGCGTTCGACGTGCTGCGCGTGCCGCGCCGCCATGCGCGCAGCGCGGTTTTCCGCGCGCTGCTCGACGGTACGTTTTGCCTGCTTGCGCTCGGGAGCGTGTTCCTGCTTGGCATGACGGCCGGCGACGGGCAGGTGCGCCTGTTTCTGTTCGCGGCCATCGCCGGCGGCTGGACGTGCTACTTTCTCTGGCTCAGCGGGCACATTTTCCCGCAGCTGGAGCGATCTGGCCGCCTGTGCGCGCGAAAAATGCGCCAGATCACGGCTCCGGGAAGAAAATTCATAAAAAAAGTTCTGTTTTTTGCAAAAAAACACTTCCAATCTCGCCGCAGATGTTTTAGAATAGGCTGTATTACTGGACGCAGATACGATCCGGGGGGAGGTACTGCCGACCGTGAAATTCAAGAAGGCAAGCATATTTACCAAACTGGTCATCGCGGCGCTGATGGTGTACGCACTCATCAGTCTGGTCGTCGTGCATCAGCGCACGGCACAGCTTCAGGACCGCGCCGCGGCTCTGCAGCAGCAGGTGTCCGAGATGACCCAGTCCAATGCCGAGCTGCAATATCAGATCGACCACAGCGACGACGATGACATGCGCGAATCGGTCGCGCGGGAAAAACTCGGTCTGGTCAAGCCCGGTGAGAAGATTTTTTACGACACGAGTGATTGAGCAAGGAGAAACGAACCGTATGCAGGTGGAAGTCGGAGCAGTTGTGGAAGGTACCGTTACCGGTATCACGAAGTTTGGCGCGTTTGTGAGTCTGCCGGACGGCAAGAGCGGTCTGGTGCACATATCCGAGATCGCCAACACCTACGTCAGCGATGTCAACGAATTTTTGAAGCTGGGCGACAAGGTGAAGGTGCGCGTGCTGGCCGTGACGCCGGACGGGAAGATCAACCTGTCCATCAAGAAGGCGGAGGAAGCGCCCGCCCGTCCGAACAACCGCCCGATGAACGGCGGCCGTCCCGGCGGCAGCCGCCCCAATAACGGCGGCGCACCGCGTGCTGTACGCCCCAACCGTCCGGCTCAGCCGGCAGGGCAGGTCAGCGGCCCGAGCGGGGACGCCGCGTTCGAGGACCGGCTCAAGCAGTTCATGCAGGAGTCGGACAGCCGCATGGCCGGCAACCGTCTCTATAACGACCGTTCGCGCGGCCGCCGCCGCGGCGGCGGAAATGGACGCGGTTAAATTCCACGCCGGAGCGGCAGCACACGAAATCAGATAGCTCCTCCGTATGCAGCAGACATACGGAGGAGCTTTTTTGCGCTTTTTGCGCTTTTTGCGCTCTGTTCCCGGAGGCTTCATCTTGCCTCACTGACACCGGTGTAGTATGATCGTGTTCAGATCTGCGGTCACAGAGGCTGACCGTTTCCCATCTGTACCCGGGAGGCATACATTGTGGAAGTTTATCTGAGTGAACACATCGCGCCGTCGGCGTATGCAAGACTGGCGCGCCATTTTGAGATCGTGGACAATTTCGACCATCCCGAGCGGCTCGCCGCCATGGTCATCCGCCGCGCGGTCGTGCCGCGGTCGGTCATCGCGCACGCGCCGAATCTGAAGGTCATCGCCATGCACGGCGTCAGCCGCGACACGATCGACACCGCTGCTGCCGCCGAGTTCGGCGTGCCGGTGCCGAATGTGCCGGGCCTCGGCGCACCGGCCGTCGCGGAGCTGGCCGTGGCGGAGCTGCTGGCGCTCAACCGGCAGCTGAAATTTGTCAACAACGGCCTGTGCGCCGGACGCTTCGACCATTTCGGCGCAGAGGAATTCGTCTGCCATGAGATGACCGGCCGCACGCTTGGCCTTGTCGGCACGGGCAACATCGCCCACCGCGTGGCGGATATTCTGCGCGCGGCGTTCGATGTGCGCGTCCTGTGCTGGAATCCGCGCCGCACGGCCGCCGAATGTGCCGCGTGGGGCTATGAGCAGGTCGGGACATTACAGGAGCTCTTTCGCCGCTCCGACTTCGTGAACGTGAGCATCACGCTCTGCGACGCCACGCGTGACCTCATCAACGCGCCGGTGTTCGCCGCGGCGAATCCGGACCTGCTGCTCGTCAATACCTCGCGCGGCGGCATCGTCAACGAGCAGGATCTCTACGCCGCCCTCACAACAGGGCAGATCCGCGCCGCCGCGAGCGACGTGTTCGAGCGCGAGCCGCCGGCGAGCGATAACCCGCTCATCCATCTGGACAATTTCATCGCCACCTTCCACATCGGCGGCAGCACATACGAGTCGCTCGAGCGCGTGAGCAACCGCGCCGTGGACTATGTGTTCCAATACACCGGCGTCGCAGAGCGGTGAGGCTGTCGGCGCTTCCGGGAGCGGGCAAACACTATAAAAAACACCCGAGGCCGCAGCCTCGGGTGTCGGGATATTCCATCGTCAGATGGGCATGGTCAGCGAGTTTGCAATTTCCTGCACGATGGCCTGCGCCTTATACTCCTTGCAGATGCCAAGGATCTCCGCAGCCAGTTCCAGAGCGCCATACAGCATATTCCTTTACCCCTTTCATAGATTTCCGCCGCCGCCCCACACAACAGACGGCACCGGATGGTTGGTATTGCCGGTTACAGGAATATTTTATCGATAAAAATGCGGATTTACAACGGACAAACGGCGCGAAGCGTAACAAAATAATAGAAGTTGTTGTGAAATTTGTCACGAATCGTTACAAAGCGGCTGCGCTCCTTGTACAATAACGACAATCTGCAGCTTTCTGCATCGGATGGCCCGTGCAGAGCACAAAGCGCCCGAAGCTTTCGCTTCGGGCGCGTCCATTTTCCAAAAACCTCGTAGCCTTTCACCAACGGTGCGGCGAAAGAAAATCCAATCATTTTCTCAGGCGACATGTGCGGCTGAGAAAATACCGCTCGGCCTGCAAACGTGCGAGCTGGCCGCCCGGGGCGGACAGCGCGTGCGCTGCAGTCAGGCCGCAAAGCCCTTGTCAAAAAGTAATACTTTTTGACAGGCTCAAAGCGCCCGAAGCTTTCGCTTCGGGCGCTCCTTTGGTTTACAGGTTACACGGACATCCAGCCGGGCAGTGCGTTGGCGATCGCGTCCACGATTTCCTTTGCCTTTTCTTCGCCGCAGCGCTCAAGGATGTCGGAGGCGAGGTCGAGGCCGATATGGATGGGTCCTCTGAATTCGGTCATGTTACTTTACCCCTTTCGTCAGATTTCCGCCGCCGTCCCACACAACAGACGGCACCGGATGGTTGGTATTGCCGGTTACAGGTAATACTGTAGCGGAAAAAGCGTCAAAACGCAAGTGACAAATCTTGTAGAGTGTAACACTTTGAACATTTTCATCCAATTTTCCGAAACCGCTTTGTTTCTGGTTGAAATATCTCAACCAGCGCCGCGTAATCCGACAAAATATTGCATAATTGCGCGCCGGTCGACGGCTTTCACAGGGTGAAACGGCATTATGGAAACCGATTCTCCACATTATCAACAGACTTTTCAACACAAATGGGGTGCAATTAACGATGTTATGTTAACTTTTACTTGGCTTTCCCATTTTTCGGTGCTGTTCTTCCCTGCGCGCACAAGTGTACGGCGAAGCGGCATCCTGCTGCGCTTTTTCCCTGCACGCGCCTAGACCCGCCGCCGCCCGCTCTGTGTTCTGCAAGTGCACAAAACCCCGGGAGCAGAACGCTCCCGGGGCAGGTGTATGGCTATTTCGGGTGAGCAGTGCGTCGGTCACAGGCCGGTGAGGCGGCAGTAGCGCATCATGATGGCTGCGATCTGCGCGCGTGTGGCACCGCCGCTCGGGGCCAGATAGTCGGCGCCGTTGCTCGCGATGCCGGAGATGAGACCGTTGCCGACGGCCCAGCTCATGGCGGCGTATGCCCAGTTGGAGACGCTGGCGGCATCGGGGAAGCCGTTGAGCGATGCTGCGCCGCCGAGGTAGGCCGGCGCATACTTTTCGGTGTAGCCGTAGAGGAGAACGGCCATCTGCTCGCGGGTGATGAGGCCGTCGGGCGCGAAGGTCGTCGGGGTCATACCGGAGACGATGTCTTTGTCGTAGCCCCAGGCGACGGCGTTGTAGTACCATGTGCCGGGCCTGACATCCGTGAACGGCACGTGGTATTTGCTGTAGTCGGTCGTGTCGCCGGAGAGGTTATAGAGGATCATCACGATCTGTGCGCGCGTGCTGACCGTGTCGGGCGAGAACGTCGTCGCGTCGAAGCCGCTCATCAGACCGTGGCGCACGCAGTAGTCGATGCCCTCGTGCGCCCAGTTGGACGGAGCGGGCACGTCGCGGAAACGGAAGCTCGGGCACGCGGCGCCGCCCGGACAGACCGCAGAGCCGGTGGCGGGGATGATCTCGGTTCTGGTCTGGCCGCAGACGGTGCAGGTGTAGGTGCGGACGCCGGGCGTGGTCTCCGTCGGCGCGACGGTCACGGTGCCCTCGCCCCAGACGTGGGTGTGCGGGCCGGTGGCGGGGATGACCTCGGTCTTGGTCTGGCCGCAGACGGTGCAGGTATAGGTCATGGTGCCGGGGTCCTTCTCGGTCGGCTCCGTGGTCACGGTGCCGCTGTCCCACTTATGGCCGAGCGCGGGCTTGACATTGCGCTGTTCGCTCGCGCCGCAGTCTCTGCAGGTGTAGAGGTCATAGCCTGCCTCCGTGCAGCTGGGTGCGACGGTCTTGGTGAAAACGAAGGTGTGCGCGCCGGTAGCGGGGATGACCTCGGTCTTGGTCTGGCTGCAGACGGCGCAGGTGAACGTGCGCACGCCGGGGGTGGTCTCGGTCGGCTCCGTGGTCACGGTGCCGTTGTCCCACGTGTGCGCGCCGGTGGCGGGGATGACCTCGGTCGCAATGACGTCGCCGCAGTTGGCGCAGACGGTGTCGATGCGGCCGTCGGCCCCGCAGGTGGCGGGCACGGTGGTTTCCGTCGTGCCGTAGCCGGTGTGCAGGCACGCGCCCTTGCTGCTGACCTTGTAGCCCTGCCATGTGCCGTCGGTATCAAACGTCCAGCCGTAGACCGGGTCGGGGTTATAGTGGATGGTGACGATGCCGGGCTCAAAGCTGTGCTCGGCCGCGCCGCCGGGCTGGACCGTCGGGGGCGCGCCGTAGCAGCGCACATCCTTGAGCGCGGTGCAGCCGGTGAACGCGTTGTGGCCGACGCTCGTCACGGTGCCGGGCAGCTTCATGTCCGCCAGCGCGGTGCAGTCCTGGAAGCAGGCGTCGGGGACGGCGGTCACGCCGGCGGGCAGTGTCACGTCCGTCAGCGCGACGCAGCCGTTGAAGGCGGACACGCCGAGCGCCGTCACGGCCGCGGGGATGGGCGCCTTGGTGAGCGACTTGCAGCCCTCAAACGCGCGCTCGCCGATGGCGGTCACCTCGCCCTTATAGTCGACGGTCAGCAGCTTCGTGCAGTCGTTAAAGCATTTGTCGGGCACGGCGGTAATGGCGGCCGGCAGAGTCGTGCCGCTGAGACTCGCGCAGGCGTCAAACGCGCCGCGGCCGAGGGTCTGCAGCCCGTCGGGCAGCGTGATGGCGGTCAGCCCGTCGCCCGCGAGACCGAAGTCACCGATCTCGGTCACGCCCTTGGGGATGGACATACCCGTGAGCTTGGAGCACAGGGCGATGCCATAGCGGCCGATGCTCGTCACGCTTTCCGGCAGTGTGACCTGCGTGGCGGCCGGCAGGAAGAATAGCGCATAGTTGCTCACGTTCGTGACGCCGTCCTTGATGACGACCTTCTTCAGCTCGCCCTCGAGCTTGAAGTTACCGAAGCTCGTGAGCATGCCCAGCGCCTCATAGTTCCACCACGGGGCAAGATTGCCGTTGGGGAAGTCGAAGTCGGGCATGGCCCCGGTGCCGGAGATGGTCAGCGTCTTGCCGCTGAGAACACCGGTGGAGACCTCCCAGTGCAGGCAGTTGTTCTCACCGAAGTCGCCCGAGGTGGCCGCGGTGCCAAAGCTGCTGAGGATCGCATCCATGTCCAGATCGGGGATCTCAAACTCCTCCTTGAACTGCTCGATCTTCTCTTTGATGAGTTTTTCGGCAATCTCTTTTTTCAGATCGTCGATTTTGCCGGCCGATGCGTTCACGGTCAGGCCGGAGAACAGTCCCACGACCAGAACCAGACACAGCGCCAGCGAGAGCAGGCGTTTTTTCATAGTTTCTTCCTCCTTGCGGTAATGTTCCTGTGTACAACGGGAATATCTCTCTGTTGAAAATATAGCATACTTCCGGCAAAGTGTGCAATGGATAGGACGCAAAAACCGACGGATTTGTTACGAAACCACAAATCTGAGCAAGAATTTTACACGTTTTTTTGCCTGTGAACGCTTTCGGGCTGTTGCAATGGCGGGGCGCGTCCTGTATACTTGCTCTGTAGACATGTTTTTTGAAGTGTCGGATCCAGGAGGGAGGAACCATATGAAAAAACGAGTGTTGTCGCTGCTGCTGTGCTTTGTGCTCGCGGCGGGACTGCTGAGCGTGTGTGCTCCGCCGGCGCAGGCGGGCACGATCGCGGACGCGTTTGAACTGTTTATCAAGCAGCCCGGTCAGATCAAAAAGCTCTTCGGCCGTGAGGTCGCCCACGGTGACTGCGGCCCCGCAGGGGACGAGGCGAGCGTACATTATAAGATCTACGAAGTCACGAACCCCACCGTTGTGCAGGACAACCCCTTCCTGCAGCAGATCTGGCAGATCCATGATTACCGCGAGGACGCGCAGTATTACGGCGTGTACATCTTCGGCGACGGGAAAATGGCGGACTACGCGGCGACCGGCCAGAAAGCGCCGTGGATGGGCAACGTGGAGGTCACGGAGTATAACGACAAGGGACAGGTTCTCGGCACGACGGTCGTGGAAAACCTCGGTGAGGAGTATCTCGCACTGGCCTACATCGCCGACGGCACCGACGAGGAGTGGAACGGCCGCACCGAGCGCTACTCCGGCGTTACGAATGTCGGCGCGCGCGCGTTCAAGGACTGCCGCTATCTCACGTGCATGTTCCTCAATGACGACATCACCACCATCAGCGATTCCGCATTTTATAAAGACGAGTACCTCTCGGCCATCAATATGCCGCGCAAGCTCGAGCTCATCGACAAGTACGCCTTCTACGGCTGCGACACGCTCACCTTTGTGCGCGCGCGCAACTGCAGCCGCCTGCGCCGCATCGAGGACCACGCGTTTTACAGCTGCACCATGCTCGCCGAGCTGCGCCTGCCGGAAGGCCTGACGTATATCGGCCCGTGGGCCTTTGCGTGGGACCGCATCCTCGGTCAGGAGGACACGACGCTCGGCCTGCCGTCGAGCCTGCAGACGATCAGCACGGGTGCGTTCGCGTTCGTCAACCACCACAAGAACCTCAACATTCCGGCCAATGTCACGAGCATCGGTGACTTTGCGTTCATGTGCGATTACTACATGAACAACCTCACCTTCAGCCCCGGCGACAAGAAACTCACCATCGGTAAGGCGGCCTTCTTCGGCGACAACCACATGAAGTCCGTCGACCTCTCCAACCGCGTCGCGCAGATCGACCGCTGCGCCTTCGCCGGCTGCGAGATGCTCGAGGAGGCCTATTTCGGCGACAAGATCGACACGATCGAGGGCCGCGCCTTCACGAGTCTGGATAACGCCATGAAGATCGCCGTCGAGGGCGTGCTCAACGGCATCCTCCGCCCGGACGATACCGAGCAGAACGCCGATCAGGCCGGTGATATCAGCACGGCCCTGAACATGATCGCCAAGGTCACGAAGCTCAAGCGCGCCGTCTTCAAGAACGACCCCGCCAAGAGCATCTACGCCGCGGCGGACTCTAACCGTTCTTTCCCGGATGACTGCGTGGTCTATTACCCGCAGGGCAGCTACACGTGGCTCGCCGAGCTCAAGGATGACGGCACGTGGCAGGGCTATCAGACCGGCTTCTGGCACGGCGACCACATCGCCGCGTTCACGGACACGGTCGTCGCACCTACCTGCACCGAGCAGGGCTACACGCACCACGTCTGCACGGTGAAGGGCTGCACCTATGCCCCCGTGGACGACACCTATGTCGCCGCCACCGACCACACCTGGGTCAAGACGCAGACGCTCCCGCCCGCCTGCACCGAGCAGGGCACGGCGTTTTATAAATGCTCGGCCTGCGGCGCGACCCGCACCGAGAAGATCGCCGCGCTCGGCCATGACCTGAGCCGCTGCGATCTCCGGCCGGCCGCCACCTGCACGCAGCCCGGCCGCGCCGTCGGCACGTGCGCGCGCTGCGGCGTGCAGATCGACGAGGTCATCCCCGCCAAGGGGCATGACTACAGCTACGCCGAGACCAGCGTCGCGCCCACCTGCACCGAGCCCGGCCACTACAAGGGCACCTGCCCGACCTGCGGCAAGGACTATGACGATGTCGTTCCCGCCCTCGGCCACGACTGGGGCGAGTGGGTCACGACGATCGAGCCGACCGTCTCGACCGTCGGCTACCGCTATCATGTCTGCAACCGCGACGGCTGCGGCTACCGCGAGGGGGAGGACATCCCGAAGCTGCACACCCACACGTGGGATGCCGGCGTCGTGACGCAAAAGCCCACTGCGGCCGAGCCCGGCGTCAGGACCTATACCTGCACCGTCTGCGGCCAGACCAGGACGGAGGCCATCCCCGCAACCGGCGTTCCGGAGACCTGCAACGGCGGCCCGGCCTGCCCGGGCTACGCCTTCCGCGATATGCCCGCGCCGAGCATCTGGTCGCACGCGGGGCTGGATTACTGCGTCTATCATGGCTACATTGCCGGCACGTCGGCAACGACCGTCACGCCGGACGGCGAATGCACGCGCGCCATGATTGTGAGCATCCTCTACCGTGTGCAGGGCGAGCCCGCGAAGGTCAACGGTTATGAGCTCAAAAAGCTCGCGGCGCCGTTTGACGACGTGGAGCGCGGTATGTGGTACACCGATGCGATCTGGTGGGCAAAGCTCACGGGCGTCGTCTCCGGCATGAGCCCGAGCACCTTTGCGCCCGACGATCCGATCACGCGCGCGCAGCTTGCGGTCATCCTCTATAACTACACCAAGCAGTTTGCGCCCGAGAGCCTGACGGAGACGGGCTCGCTCGCCGGCTTCCCGGATGCGGGCAGCGTCCCGTCGTGGGCGCGCACGGCGATGGCGTGGGCCGTCGGCAACGGCCTGATCTCCGGCGTCGGTGAAAACGGCGTCTCGTACCTCAGACCGGAGGGCTGCGCTACGCGCGCGCAGGTCGCGACCATTCTCATGAACTACGACAAGGCGCTGGGCTGAGGCGCAGCCAATACCGATAGAAATAAATAGAAACAAAAACAGCTCCGGAAGCGTTACCGCTTCCGGAGCTGTTTGAGACTGTCAAAAAAGTACTACTTTTTTGACAAAGAGATTTGCGGCCTGACTG
>OHAE01001732.1_pt1 | contig 15154 bp, 10 predicted proteins | sample 1577061 | NCBI WGS metagenome assembly OHAE01 (sample SAMEA3541535, study PRJEB24748) | human gut metagenome | biome: human gut; feature: human-associated habitat; material: faeces | place: China | collected 2012
GCAGCGCCTCGCCGAAGGTGCCGTAGAGGCTGCGGATGTTCACCGTGATGACGCCGTCCACCCGCTTGCCAAACCCGCTATACAGACGGGACAGGCGACTGACGGGAAATCGGAAATTGACGGTAACTTCTATACCGCACAAGATGAAAACACCCTTTGGACAATGATGCCTCAGCTGATTGAGGCTCTAAAGAAGTAACGCTGAACACCTCCGTTACAGCACTTATCACGACAGTGTGCCGGAAGCTATTCATAACGCCCCGTCTGCTTCCCGGCACACTTTGTGTTTTCCACCCTCACTCGATCTTCTGCCTCAACCTTTTCATATAATCAAGTAAAAACAGGTCATAATTCATTTATTATTAATACTTTTACAGTCGAATAAACAAAACATCGCCATCATTCAATAGAATTTTATGACTACTTCCTTTGGAGTAACATCCATTTTCTGTACCCCATTACTGAGAAAACTGTTGGTTCTTTTCACATGTTTCCTATCAGTAAGCCCTGTATCCGCCCAAAAAGAGGCAATGAATACCAAAGACTATATTCTGGTCATTAACACTTATACGGAAGCCTTCGCATGGAGCAACCGCCTGATCTTTACAGCAACCGAATTTGTCAAGGATGATCCTCACTTAGCCATTTATGCCGAACACATGAATCTCTTGATGATGGATAATGACAGTACACTGTGTGAATTCAAGACCAACCTGTTCGAGAAGTATGGTTCCCATTCCCCGCGCGCGCTATTATTGCTGGGTAATTCCACCTTGATGTTGCGGGACGACTTCAGAAAGGTATGGGGTGATGTCCCGATCATACTCTGCTCCGAAAAAGACTACATCGGTCCCAGAGAATATTATTTGAAGAAACACCCCGTCCCTCCGTCCGAACGAATCCCACTGACCGAACTGGCCCAACCCTATAACCTCGTCCTTCTTTACTCCAACCAATACATACGTGAAAACCTGGAGTTAATGTTTCATATCCTTCCCGATATGAAAAAGCTGATTTATGTAGGCGATCAGAGATTCGTCAATCAAACGAACAGTATAGAAATACAGGAAGTATTACAATCCAGCCATCCCGGGGTCCAATATACTTTTTTATCTCCTGAGAATATTCTGGAGACCAACCAACTGATCGACTCTCTCAACTTTGTCAATCCCCGGACCACCGGCATCCTGTTTTCTTCCTGGTTCTATAAGCGGAAGTTTGCGGGCAACACTTCACTGTCTATCGTATCACCCAAAATTGTTTCTACTGTTTCACCTCCCCTGTTTGCCCTCAGCACCATTGACGTAAAAGACAAAAGCAGCGGGATGACCGGAGGATATTCTTACAATCAGACAGAATTCGACAAGCGGCTTCTCGGTATATTTTCCGATGTACTGAATGGCAGGCAACCCCGCACCCTCCCTTACTATTATCCTCTGGACGGTATGCCCATCATCAATTATGAGACACTGATCCATAAAGGATTTTCTCCCGACTTATGTCCGGCCAACACGTATTTCATCAACAAACCGCGCACCTTCTGGGAACAATACAGCTACTTCCTTATAGGTACATGCATCTCCATCGTCCTGCTCGTCCTGTTTTTCCAGTACCGCATCCGCACACTGAACAGACTTAAGAAAACACAGTTGAAAGAGATAGAGACCATGACCAGCTATAAAAATCTGATCAACAACATGCCCATCCTCTATATGCAGGAGAAGCTGATAACAAACGAACAAGGCATAGGCACAGATTTGATCTACCTGAACGTAAACCCCCATTTCGAACAGAACTTTTTCCGCAGAGAAGATGCAGTAGGCAAGAAAGCAAGTGAGATGTTTCCCGAATCCCTCCCCGAGTTCCTGCACTTCATCCAGATGTCACTCAAGGAAAACCGGGTTGTTACTTTCCCATACTATTTCAGGAAAATCAATAAATTCTATGATATCGTCCTCAAAGGTACCCATCAGAATAACGTGGTTGATATTTTTTGTCTGGACAGTACCGAATTACACCTGGCACAACAAAAACTGACCGCCACCAACCACAAGCTGTCGATGGCATTGGATGTGGCAAATATCATTCCATGGAAATGGGATCTGCTCAGCAAAACCATCCTGTGTGACATCAACAAACCCATCGAACTCAGTTCACCCGGCAACAGCGTGAACGACGAGCAACTGGCCGTGCCGGACACGCAATACTTCTCAAAGATATTCAAAGAAGACCGCAAACGGGTGGAACAGGCATACAAAGACCTGATTGAAGGTCGCACGGACAAGGTAAAGGAGGAATACCGGGTTATCAACGTACAGAACCACACCCACAAAGTGGAATGGGTAGAAGCTCAGGCCGCCGTAGAATCCCGCGACGAAAACGGAAATCCTACCACGCTGGTAGGCTCTTCACTGGTCATTACCAAACGAAAAAAGATGGAGATGGAACTTACCACGGCCAAAGACCGCGCCGAAGAATCCAACCGCCTGAAATCGGCTTTCCTTGCCAACATGAGCCATGAAATCCGTACTCCGCTGAATGCCATCGTAGGCTTTTCGGGTATCTTGGCATCTACCGATGAGGAAGAAGAAAAACGGGAATACGTCAACATCATCGAAAATAACAACACCCTGCTCTTACAACTGATCAGCGACATCCTCGACCTGTCGAAAATAGAAGCCGGCACCCTTGAGTTCCAATACTCCAACGTCGAGCTGAATGCCGTAATGAAAGAGCTGGAAAGCACGTTGCAGCTCAAGATGAAATCCGAAGCTGTGAAATTGGAATTCGTACCTCCGGCAGACTGCTGCCTGGTTCATCTGGAAAAGAACCGTGTTTCCCAGCTGATCATCAATCTGGTGACCAATGCCATCAAGTTCACCGAGAAAGGGAGTATCCGCTTTGGTTACGAGCTTCGCGGAAAAGAGCTTTATTTCTACGTTGCCGACACCGGTTGCGGCATTGCCAAGGACGAGCAGGAAAGCATATTCGGCCGATTCGTCAAACTGAACAGTTTCGCACAAGGCACAGGGCTCGGACTATCCATCTGCCAGACACTGGTCAACCACATGGGCGGACACATCGGTGTGGAGTCTGAAAAAGGTAAAGGTTCCACATTCTGGTTTACCCTCCCTTACGAAGCCGCATCGACAGCTGAACCTGTCCGGAAAACAGTTATACAGCCCATTGCGGTAGAGAAAGACAAACTGACCATCCTGATTGCCGAAGACAACGAAAGCAACTTCAGGTTATTTGAGTCCATCCTCCGCCAGGATTACCGCCTGCTTCATGCCTGGGACGGCCGAGAAGCCATAGAAATATTCCGCAAAGAAGATCCGCAGATTATCCTGATGGATATCAACATGCCGGTCATGGACGGATATGAAGCCACTAAAGAGATCCGTAAATATTCGGCCAAAGTCCCTATCATCGCAGTTACGGCCTTTGCCTACGCTTCGGACGAACAGCGGGTGATGGAAAGCGGATTCGACGGATACATGCCCAAACCCATCAATGCGCGCCAGTTACAGGCACAGCTCAAAGAGATTATGCAGAAACGGATCATCCTGCTATAACAACAGGATGACCCGTTTTTAAGGTCTTTATTCGTGTTTACAGCCACTTCGTAAACCGCTTCACATACCATTGTTTAATAAGCTGCGTCAACACACAATAACTCAGCAGGATACCTGCCAACCAGGGGAAATAACTGAGCGGCAACGGCATCAACCCGATGGAAGCCCCAAACTGCGTGAAGGGAATGACGATTCCCAGAACCATGATGACGGACGTTAGTCCTAATACCGGCCAGGATGCCGTACTCTGAATAAACGGGATCTTGCGGGTACGGATCATATGTACAATCAACGTTTGCGACAGCAAGCCCTCTACAAACCAACCGGACTGAAAGAGAGTCTGATGTTCGGGAGAGTTGCAACCGAACACATACCACATGACCAGAAATAAGGCTATGTCGAAAATAGAACTGACCGGACCGATAAAAATCATAAAACGGCTCAGGTCGGATGCATCCCATTTGCGCGGCTTCATCAGGTACTCCGGGTCCATCCGGTCGAACGGAATGGTGGACTGCGACGTATCGTACAGCAGATTCTGAACAAGCAGATGGACAGGCAGCATAGGCAGGAAAGGCAGAAAGGCACTGGCAGCCAGCACGCTGAACATATTGCCAAAGTTAGAACTGGCAGTCATCTTGATGTACTTCATAATGTTGCCAAACGTTCTGCGGCCCTCTATCACTCCATCTTCAAGTACCATCAGATCCTTCTCCAGCAGAATGATGTCGGCACTCTCCTTGGCGATGTCCACAGCCGTATCCACAGATATACCCACATCGGACTGGCGCAGGGCGGAAGCATCATTGATGCCGTCACCCAGGAAGCCCACCGTATGTCCCAATTCCTGCAGCAAGGTGATGATACGGGTCTTCTGCATGGGAGCCAGCTTCGCAAACACGGTAGTCTGCCGTATTCTCAACTTCAGTTCTTCATCCGTCAGCCGCTCTATCTCCGTACCGTTCAGCGTACAGGCCGTATCGACTCCCACCTGACGGCAGATGGTACGTACAACCGCTTCGTTATCACCGGACAGCACTTTCACATCGACTCCATGGCTATGGAGCTGCCGGATGGCATTGGCTGCCGAAGGTTTGGGAGGGTCGAGAAAAGCGAGATAACCGATCAGCACCATTCCGGATTCGTCTTCGACAGAAAAATCATGTTCTTTTTCTACCCAACTCTTCTGTGCCACCGCCAGCACACGCATACCTTCTTTGTTCATCTGCTCACTGATGACAAAGGCTTTTCGCCGCAGCTCATCGGTCAACTCGTGAACGGTTTTGCCGAACTCTGCATGAGTGCAGATTGCAAGCATCTCCTCTACCGCTCCCTTGGTGATGATCTGACGCTTCCTCTGTTCGTCTTCCACCACCACGGACATACGTCGGCGGGTAAAGTCGAATGGGATTTCGTCTACCTTGGTATAAGCATCCCTGAGATAATCCAACTGTAACTCACGAACATGTGAAAGGATGGCACGATCCATCAGATTCTTCAGCCCCGTCTGGAAATAACTGTTGAAATAGGCATGACGGAGTACGCGGCACTCGTGATCCTCGCTCCCGTCAGCATTGATAAACTTTTCCAGCACAATGTGGTCGCGGGTCAGTGTCCCGGTCTTATCGGTGCAAAGAATGTCCATCGCCCCGAAATTCTGGATGGCGTTGAGGTTCTTGACAATGGTCTTTTTCTTAGCCATAGAGACAGCTCCTTTGCTCAGGTTAGCGGTGACAATCATCGGAAGCATCTCAGGAGTCAGTCCCACGGCTACGGAAATGGCAAAAATAAAGGCTTCGAACCAGTCGCCTTTCGTCACTCCGTTGATGAGAAACACCAGAGGCACCATCACCAGCATGAAACGGATCAGCAAAAGACTGACATTGCTGATTCCTTTATCGAATGCCGTCTGCGCACGTACGCCGACGATACTCCGGGCGATGGTGCCCAGATAGGTATCTCGCCCTGTACCGAAAACAATAGCACGTGCCGAACCGCTCACTACATTGGAGCCCATGAAGCAAATATCATCAAGCTCGACCACACTGCCGGAACGGTGACGATCCTCCGCCAATACGGCACACTTCTCTATGGCATCGGATTCTCCGGTCAACGAGGACTGGCTGACAAACAGGTCTTTCGACTCGATGACGCGGACATCGGCCGGAATCATATCTCCGGCAGCCAGACAGATGATGTCTCCCGGCACCAAATCTGTAATGTTGATCTCGTACGACTCCGGGGCACCGCTACGAATGACGGATGCGGTATTTTTCACCATCTTTTGCAAAGCATCCGAAGCCTTGCCGGAGCGCCACTCCTGCGAGAAGCGCAACACGACACTCAGCATCACCATACTTCCGATGACAAGGATACTGGTCCACTCCCGCTCTTCGGGCCGGGCCATCCAGACGTCGAGCACCAACGACACAAGCACAAGTGCCATCAGTACACCGATAAAGGGGTTGATAAAGGTTTTGCAAAACATCAGAAGCGGATTGGGGTGCGTCTCTTGCACAATTTTATTCTCACCGCAGCTTTTAAGCCGCTCTTCCGCATCCTCCTCCGAGAGTCCGTGGGGGGTAGTACAAAAATAGCCATACACCAACTTCAGCGGTTGGGTTGCTGCCAGAAATACCTTCTCGGTATTGAACTGCACAGTCTTGTCTGTTTGTTTCTTTCTAAAAATCATCATAGTACATTTTTTTTAGAGATACGGGGCCGCTCCCTATTGGAAGAATCCCATTCATTCATTTGCCTTTACAGTACAAAGGTAGGGAGCTCCCCGCAAAAGGGGCGTTAGAGAACGATTAGAGTACTATTAGAGTTTTATTAGAGTTTCTTCAGATATGAGGAATTTCCACCGTATAGACCGTACCTTCACCCGGCTGGCTATTGACGGTGATTTCACCCTTATGGGTATGTATGATCTTTTGAGTCAGCATCATCCCGATGCCGTTTCCACGGGCATAGTCTTTATTGCTTCCCCGATAGAAAGGAGAAAACAGGTGTTGCATGTCATCGGCATTCATACCGATACCCGTGTCCGAAAAGCGGATAACAGACTTTTGCTCCCAAAAGCTGATCTGAACGAAAGAAGTGTGATTGGCGGAGAACTTGCAATTGTTCTCCATCAGATTGACAAAAGCTGTTTTCAACAGGTAGCCGTTGCCCAACACCGTGAGGACGGAGTCGTCATCGGCTTCTTCGCCGAATATCAATTCGATGGTATAGTCGGGATTGGCTTTCATCACCATCTCACGGGCATCGAGCAGAAGCTCGTCCAGACGGATCTCTTCCAATTTGATCTGCTCGGGCAGATAATCGGCCTTGGCCAGATTGAGCAACCCTTCGGAAAGTTTCACCAACTTACGCGAATCGTCGAGCGCATTACCGATGGCACGGCGATATTCTTCGGAAGAACGCTCTTTCAGCAGAGCCAGTTCAAGTTCGGCAATCAGGGCAGCCATGGGAGTACGCAGTTCATGGGACACATTGCTGACGAACATTTTCTGAGAATCGAAAGACTGTTCCAGCCTTTCCAGCATCCGATTGAAGGTGGTGGCAAGTTCGCCCAATTCATCTTTTTCGTCCTTCACCGGCACACGCAGGTCGAGACGGGAAGCAGAAATAGCTTCCACCTCCCCGAGAATATCGGACACAGGAGCCAGGGCACTCCGCGAAAGCAGGTAACCGACTCCCGCCAAAAGAGCGATACCTAAAAAGAAAAGAACAATCAGCATGGTCTGCAAAGAGTGTTGCTTGGCATATCCGTAACCATCGAAAGCAGCCGCTGTGATGACATAAGGTTTACCATGGAACGTGTAAAGGAGCCCGATGACCTGATAGCCGTCCTGATAAAACTCGATAGATTTATTTTGCAAAATTCGGTCGATCATCTCAGGGGTCTCTTTCACCAGGTCGATCTGCTTGGCATCATGATAAAGCAAATGGAAAGTAGTATCGTAGATGGCTACCTCCACTTCATTGATAAATTCGCGGTTGTTGAGGTAAATGGACTGCATGGTCTTGGCATCCACCCGGTTGTCGAGGAAAAGGTTGGCTTTGGTGATGCCTTCCTTTTTCAGGTCACGGAAGAATTCATTGCTCCGGTTCCGCTCCGAAAACAGATAGATAGCAGCTACCAGCAACAGAAAAACGGCTGCCGTGAAACCGGTATAGCGGAGAGTGAGCCGGGTACCTATCTTCATAACTCCTGCCTGAATATAAAGCCCATACCGGGTTTGGTATGGATCAGTTTCACATCATAGTCCCGGTCTATCTTTTTGCGGAGATAGTTGATGTACACATCGATAAAGTTGGTGCCCGTATCGAAATGGGTATTCCACACCTTGTCGGCTATTTCAACACGGGTAAGTAACCGTTCGGGGTTCTCGGCCATATAAAGCAACAGGTTGTACTCTTTGGGAGAGAGTTTGATCTCCCTCTCCTGCCGATAGACGGTTTTTGTCTGCCGGTCGATGCGCAAGTCCGCATAGACGAGTTCCGTAAGTTGTGTTTCGGGTATACCGGGAAGTCGTCGTTTCAGCAATACCTTGATACGGGCATCGAGTTCGCGGAAATCGAAAGGTTTCACCATATAGTCGTCAGCCCCGGCATCGAAACCGTCGAGCTTATCATCCGTTGTGCCCAACGCTGTCAGCATCAGTACCGGAACCCGGTTATTGATGTTCCGTATCTCTTTACAGAGTTCGAAACCACTCATCTTCGGCAAGATTACATCGGAAATGACCATCTGAAACTCTCCGGCACGGAACAGGCGCAACCCCCAAGCTCCGTCGTAGGCAAGTTCCACCTGATAGCCGGACTCTTCGAGACCGCGCTTCAGCAGTTCCACCACACGCTGTTCATCTTCCACAACCAGTATCTTTATCATGATGCAATCCCTCCTTACCGTTAGTTATCAATTCACCGGGCACAAAGATAAACACATAATGATAAATCCTCAACAGTATCGGTGTTTATTTGCCTCTTCTCGTTCCGGCCGCATCCGATGCTTGGTTCATGCCTACAGTGAACTACCGGCTAACGGGGAGAATGACTTAACGGGTATTGCTGTCGATAATGGGTATTGTGACCTAAATCATTTCATCAAGAGTTTCAAACGCTTTACCGGAAAAACGCCGTTACAATATTACAAACAAAATACAGACACCGCCGGAAAATAAACAGGGTGTAGCCATCCGGTCCGGATAGCTACACCCCAAGGTACCTAAGGCTACACCCTCCCCCCGGTTGGGTGTAGCCCTATTGTTCCTGCACGGCATAAACCACTTCGTGCGCTTCTGTCAACCGGGGAACCTCCAGTTTATCCAACATCACATCCAGAACCGGCTCCGGCACTTTATATTCGCGTATGCCGTTTTGCCGCCGCCAGACGGAGTAAGGTTTCTCTATATAGACTATTTTCACCCGTGCCCCATAGGTGATGAACAAATCGACCAACTGGGCACGTCTTTGGCGGGTCACGTTGGTGGCATTCCAAATAAAGTCCTGTCCCTTCCGGAGGTAGCCCCGTGCCTGCTCTTTGGCCGTTTGTGCCACCCAGCCGTTAGCCGCTTTATCCGTGGGGCTGAGTTTATGTTCGCGTCGGATAGCATCCAGACTGACAACCGGCATATCGGCACATCGAGACTCTATATAATAGTCTTTCCCCATACCGGGCAGACCTGCAAGCAAAGTAACCTCACATCTGAAATCATCGTGGGGGACATAATCGATATAAGCCTGATTCGTATGAAAATAATGGAAGCGGGCCGTATCACCGGCAAATGCCCGGGCTTTCCCCCAGCATTGTTGTTCACGGCAAAACATTTCAAAGAATTCGGTAGCTTCCAGCAGTATTTCCCTGTCCGTGCAGATACGCCCGCAAATATCGGCCACAGCCAACTGTTTCAGTAACGAAGTGTTCAGCCTCAGCGAAGCTTCACAAGTACGTTTCAAGGGATCTTCCCGTTCCATCAGCCAGATAGGCAAACCATGATGGCGTACCAGAGAGGCAATATGCTCGCGGATACCGAAAGGCGTAGAAATATCCCTGTAAAGGATGGTGCGTACAGTAGCCTCCCCCCGCTTCGCATGATTTTTGGAGGTGATCTGCCCATTGCCTTCATCGACCGAAGTCGAACGCTTTTCTACATCGTGAAGCAAAGCGGCTGCCCAAAGGATCTCCCGGTCCTGCTCCGCAAGCCTCAGATAGGAAGGCTGTTGCTGCAATGCCTCGAGTACCATGCGGGTATGTACGGCTACACTTCCCTCGGCATGATGCAAAGCGTGCTGGGGAACCAGATCCATATCCCGCACCCAACTGAACTGCTGTACCAGTGAATCCCAATCTTTCCGTTCTGTCAATCTCCAAATCATTCGTTACCTCCTTTCTCTTGTTTCGACTCCCACACCAGGCGGGCACGCTTCCAATGCCGTGTCCAATGCTCGTCTGTCTGCACATGCCCCTGACGGACATACTTAAACACATTACGGGCAAAGTCTGCGGTAAGATACTCGCCGGCATTGCGGGTTACTACCCCTTCACGGGTACAGTCCATCCCTGTCAGCACATCACGCGATCCGAAGACACTTGGTTCCCCGGCCAGGCAGATGACATGTTGTTTCAGGGTTTCGGCTGTTAGTCCGTTTACCCGCTCCGTACACAATTCGGGTACAGTAGGCAAATCGAACAAAGCAGCATAAAACTTCACCTCTTCCCACGACAGCCATTTGTCGAGACAGCGGACTGCGAACACATAAAAATGTGTCTCCAGCCGCTTGTACTCGATGGAATGAACAGCATACAGATTCTCGCCGAAGAGTTCAATATCTCCCAGGTCATTCTTCAACAACTCCCAACGCTGACGCAACTGGCTCGTCCATGGTGAAGTGGTAGGAGCAGCATGCGAACGGGCAAAAACCCCGTATCTGCTTAAACAATTGTTCTCCCCATCCAGTTTTTCGGTATGGACCAGCGTGTTTATCTCCCGGATATCCTCCCAATAGGTATGATTGATTCGGTCGTCACTCGTCGTCCCGGGAGAGAACGGATAGTGATAGGTACGACCATATTTTTCTGATAACATAGCTTTTTCTTTTAATCGTTAATACTCAAAACCGGAGCTCTTCTTGAATGACCTTCACCGGGTTTCCCCTTTGAAGGCTGTTGTGGTTACTCCAGTTAGCCTGTGCCTGAATCATTGCCTGCTCTACATTCCAAGCAGTCAGCTTGACCAGCAATCGTTCGGTGGCCAGTTTCTTATTCTGCCATTGTGAACGTTGGTCGGATGCCACTACACTGATTCCGCTGGGAATATGGACAGCTCTTACAGCAGATTCCGTCTTATTGACATGCTGTCCGCCGGGTCCGGAAGCCCGCAAAGTTTCATAACGGATTTCATTTTCGGTTGCCTCACGGCTTTCGGACAGCAAGAAGGTCTGCACACCGACAAACCAATTTTTGCGTCTGTGATGAATCCGGTACGGGCTACGGGCAATCCACAACACGGTTCCCTCCCACTCTTCCACCAGTGTATCGCAACCTGCACCTTCAAGTGCAATGACTGCCGACAACAATGTACGGTTGGCAGGACCGGCTTCTTTTTCCACTATTTCCACTTTCAGTTTCCGGGTCTGGGCTTGTTTTAATATTCTCTCAAGCACTAATGCCACTACACGGCAACACTCCACGGGACCACGTCCCGAAGTGATTTGTAAATACGTCTTTTCCATCATTCTACTCTTTATTCATTCGTACGATACAGGGCATAAAGGTACCTTGAATTTCCACCAATGCCTCCTGAGTCTGCATCACCCGGTCAATGTCTTTGTAAGCCAACGGCATTTCTTCGACACTACCGCCAATCAGTGTCACGCCGGCCTGCGAAAGATACTTCTTCAGTGCTGACTGAGTAAAACTGTCTTTCGCCTTTTGGCGGGACATGGCACGTCCTGCTCCATGAGAAGCGGAACAAAGGGCTTCACCCACTCCTTTTCCACATACCAGATAACCGGGGGTGGCCATACTTCCGGGAATCAGTCCCGGAAGGCCCTTCTGAGCCGGAGTTGCTCCTTTACGGTGTACAATGGCAGTTTGTCCGGAAGCAAGTTCCTCCTTCCATGCAAAGTTATGATGGTTGTTCACATTGGCCAGAGGTTTCAGTCCCAGAGCTTTGGCCAGATTCAGATGAATCCGTTCATGGCAGGCACGGGCATAATCGCCTGCCAGATTCATACTAAGCCAGTATTCCTGCCCCTCTTCCGTATCCAATCCCAACCAAGCAAAGTGCTGAGCCTCGCGGGGCAAGCAACAGATGTCACGGGCCAGCAGACTGTAATGTTTGGCAATGGCAGCACCCAGCCCCCGTGAACCGGAATGGGAAAGCAAAGCCGCATAACTACCCTCCGGAACTCCTAAGACATTGTCCGCCTGCAAGCTGATCCTGCCAAACTCCACAAAATGATTTCCACCACCGGAACTTCCCAGTTGTCGCACCGCTTTGCCATGCAGCCCTCTCAGCAATTCAGTCATTCGGAACTCTTCCCGGTCAAGTACCTCGTGTTCCTGAACAAAAGGCAACCCGCCATCCATGCCGAAATGAGTGAATTCTTTCAGCGCTTCTTTCATCTGATGCGAATAACGACTTAGAAAGTCTTCCCCGGCATCAAACAGGGTAAGATTCATCCGGCAACCTATATCAACTCCCACCGCATACGGAATGACTGCATTATCCGTAGCCAATACTCCTCCTATGGGTAATCCGTAACCGGCATGTGCATCGGGCATCAACGCTCCGGCAAGAGTGACCGGAAGGCGCATAGCCAGATTCATCTGTTGTTTGGCCAATGTTTCAATATGCTTGCTTCCGTATGTTTTATAAGCCAAAGGCTCGTCGAGTAAATCATACGACGTAAAACTTTTTTCGACTAAAGTAGGAGAAAGTTGTTCGGCCAGTTTACTCCATACTTCGTTGTTTTTATATATTTCGGGATTTCCGAGTACATCGCCCAGAATAGCTAATATCCGCTCTTTTGTCTCGTGTTTACAATACTTGTTGACGAGGGCAACGGCCAGACTACGGGCCACGTTGTCTCTATATCCCAGTTTGCTTAAATCTTTCAAACGTATTCCCATACTGTTTTTCTTTCGCATACAATACCGGCTACCTGCCATGGGCAGGCAACAGGCAATATGCGGGATACCAATACTTTAGAAAAGGATATAACACATCCTGTTCACAGCATTGAAGTGAATAATAAATAAATTAAACGTGATTGTGGAACTAATCAACCTGCATCGCCAGCAGCAGAATTGCGATGCGTATAAAAAAACAAAGTTGCAAAGCCCCATCCTCCCGACGGGTCAACTCAGTTCCAAGTTTGAAGATATTATTTCTCTGACATAATTAAAACCCTTTCCGATTATTTAAAGGGTGAATACTCTGTTTATCGGCGGCAAAAGTAATAGTTCTTTTTATTCCCGCAAAACAAAAAGACATTTTTTTTCAGAAACAGTACCCATATTCATGAAAAAGCGGCACGAATCACTTCGCACCGCCCCTGTTGCTAACTCGCACCAAAGCTTCCCGCCTCACAGCGTTCTTCTCCGGAAATTTTTAAATGCATGAAGCGGTTAGCGTTAATCTTTATATTGTCGGTGCAAAATTACCGTTTTTCTCCCTATCATTCACTATCTTTGCACCTCAAAATTTTAAGAATCATTCAATGATAAACGAAGAAAAGATACATAAAAGCACTTCAGGCTGGTGGGCACTCAGCCCTTTATTCGTGTTCTTGTGCCTCTATCTGGTCACCTCCATCCTGGTGAACGATTTCTACAAAGTTCCTATAACGGTGGCCTTCCTCATCTCGTCGTGCTATGCCATCGCCATCACACGGGGACTGAATCTGGAACAACGCGTCTATCAGTTCTCGGTAGGAGCTTCCAATAAAAATATCATGCTGATGGTGTGGATATTCATTCTGGCAGGAGCCTTTGCGCAGAGTGCCAAGCAGATGGGAGCCATCGATGCCACTGTAAACCTCACACTCCATATTCTGCCGGATAACCTTTTATTGGCAGGCATTTTTCTGGCTTCCTGCTTCATCTCCTTATCTATCGGTACCAGCGTGGGAACTATCGTGGCACTGACTCCCGTTGCCATCGGACTGGCGGAAAAAACCGGCATAGACCTGCCGTTTATGGTAGCGGTGGTAGTGGGCGGATCATTCTTCGGAGATAATCTTTCGTTCATCTCCGACACAACCATTGCCTCGACCAAGACACAGGAATGCGTGATGCGTGATAAGTTCCGGGTAAACTCCATGATCGTAGTGCCTGCCGCACTGGTGGTATTAGGTATCTATATCTTTCAGGGACTTTCGGTAGCTGCTCCGCCACAGGTACAGGAGATCGAATGGGTGAAAGTGATTCCTTACCTTATCGTATTGGGAACGGCCATAGCCGGAATGAACGTAATGTTGGTCTTGATAATAGGTATCTTCACCAGTGGTGTAATCGGCATCGCTACAGGCAGCCTCGGATTCTTCGATTGGTTCGGAGCTATGGGAACGGGCATTACCGGAATGGGTGAACTGATCATCATCACTCGCCTGTCGGGCGGAATGGTTGAAACTATCCGCTACAACGGAGGAATAGATTTCATTATTAATAAACTGACCCGGCATGTAAACGGAAAACGGGGAGCAGAACTCAGCATTGCCGCACTGGTGAGCATTGCCAACCTCTGCACGGCTAACAATACGATCGCTATCATCACTACCGGACCGATTGCTAAAGATATCGCGAAGAAGTTTCATCTGGACCGAAGAAAGACAGCGAGTATCCTCGATACTTTCTCGTGCCTGATACAGGGGATCATCCCTTACGGAGCACAAATGCTGATTGCTGCCGGACTGGCACAGATCTCTCCGCTCAGTATCATCGGAAACCTGTATTATCCGTTTACAATGGGTATCTGTGCGCTGCTGGCCATTCTATTCCGTTATCCGAGGAGGTATTCCTGAATAGCGGACGGCTTACTTCCGGATATTCTGTAAATAGGCCTCGAGCGATTCATCTTTGCCCAATCCTAACTTCTTGCGGATACGGCTTCGTCCGGAATTGACACTGGCACGCGAAATGCCTAAAGCAAGGGCTATCTCGTCGGTGCTCTGATTCAGCAAAATCAGCATACAAAGCAGTTCGTCGTTACGGGTCAGTTCGGGGCATTGGCAGCGCAAAGCGGGCAAATAATGGGGATAGAGTGCGGCAAACGAAAAGCTCAGAATGGGGTTATTATTATAAAAAAGAACAGGAAGTCTTTGTCAATCAAAACAAAACCCCTATCTTTGCACCCGCTATTACGAGTTAATAGCATTAATTCAAATCATTCATTAAAAACATTTATTTAAAATGGCAACAAGAATTAGATTGCAAAGACATGGACGTAAAAGCTACGCTTTCTACTCTATCGTTATTGCAGACAGCAGAGCACCACGTGATGGTAAATTTACAGAGAAGATTGGTACTTACAACCCTAACACCAATCCTGCTACAGTAGATTTGAATT
>OHAE01001758.1_pt1 | contig 14982 bp, 16 predicted proteins | sample 1577061 | NCBI WGS metagenome assembly OHAE01 (sample SAMEA3541535, study PRJEB24748) | human gut metagenome | biome: human gut; feature: human-associated habitat; material: faeces | place: China | collected 2012
GACGGCAATAAATATGCACAGGCTATACTGGACAACATATCGAAGTTTGAGAATGTTCTGCTTGCGAATACGATATTAAGCCTGTTTGTAAATCTCAGCAGATGCATTGAAGATGATTATGCACAGAAATACAAGTCCTTTAAACAAACAGCAGACTGCAGACTGCGAAGGATGATAAGTCAAAAAAAGCTGTCGCTGGGTATCAAGGACGAGCAGGCTCAGAGTTATGAGTAATCATATTAATTCCGGAATATAGATGTTTGAATGGCGGATTGTTTGGTGACAATTATTGCAAAGCTAAGCGTTTATACACGGATGTAAGTGATTTTATAACATAATTAATAAAAGGTGTATTGATTTAGTGAAAAATGTTTGGTATAATGGCGAATAAAGGCGGTGAAGGGTATGCTTAAAATCGCAGTTTGTGATGATAATGAGAGTTTTTTAGAAACATTAAAAAAAATAATTTCAGAGAATGCAATAAATTATTTTAAAGATGTAAATGTTCAAGGTTTCAATAACGGTCAAAGTTTATTGAATCAACACAAGCACATATTTTTTGATGTGATTTTTTTGGATATTGATATGCCTGAATTCACAGGCTTTGATGTTGCAAAAATATTAAGAAAACAAAGAAGGGATTGTTATATAATATTTGTTACAAATCACAATGAACTGGTGTACGGAAGCATGGAATTTCAACCGTTTTACTTTATACAAAAGTCTAGCGTTTCAAGATTAAATAAAGATGTTGTTAATGTTTTAAACAAGCTTTCTGTTTATTTAAAGCAGCACCAAAAAATAATTTTGAGCGATGAAGAGCATGGGCGAATCTGCATTCAATACAGAGACATTTTGTATATTGAAAGTGACAATCATCATGTGAAATATTGTATCTTGGATGATTATGGTTCACAGATTCATATTAAAGTACGTGCAGTTATCGGTGACCTTGAAAGTGAGCTTGCGGAATACGATTTTTCGAGAGTTCATAAAAAGTATCTTGTTAATCTTAGTCATGTTTTTAATCTGGATATGAAAAATGACGAAGTTATTTTTAAGCAAGGTTTTAGACTTACAATGAGTAGAAAGTACAAACACACGGTTGATACCGATTTTTCAAAATATTTGAGGGAAACGATATAAATGAGTATAATATGGATTGCTTTTGAAGTGATTATAAATTTCTATGAAGGTTTTATGGAAACTTATTTTATATATAAGTTTTTGCCTCCGAAAACAGAAAGCACTAAGAAAAACATTATTGCTTTTGCATTGTGTTTCTGTACGCTCGGATTACTGATAACCGTAATGAATTACTTAACGATTTTTGAGGGCATTCTTGGAATTGTCTGCTACTTAATGGCTTTGTTTCTCTATGCCCTAGTGAACAGAAAAGGCAGTATAATAAAAAAACTGTTTGCAGCCACTGTTCCTCTTGTTATGATTTCTTTAATATCTATAATTACGCTTAATTTTGTTTCATCAGTAAATTCAATGTCAATAAAAGAAATAGTTACGGAATCCGGATTTGCTCGTTTTACGGTATTGATTTTTGCACAGGCATTATTCTTTATTTCAGTAAAGTTGATGCTGAAATTATTGGCAACGACTTCTGAGAACTTTAATGCAGTTGAGTGGATCGCTATTATATTAATACTTGCAATATCCATTATTATGATGTTCTTACTTCATTTGATAGCTATTGATTCAACGCAGAGACTCTATATAAACTTATTGATTTTAACGATAGTTGCAGTTAACATTATAATCTTTTATATGATTGATTCTATTTCTGTGAAAAATAATCAGAAAAAAGAACTGGAACTTTTAAAGATCCAAGAGCAATACAGTCACCAATATATAGAGAATGCAAGTCAGCAATATGATTCGATAAGAAAGATTAGACATGATTTGAAAGATCAGTTGTCCGCTGTATATACAATGATAGCTCAAGGACACGCAGATGAATCAATGAAGTACATAGAGAAATATGTTAACGTTATATCAATCAGTGAAAGCTTTGTAAATACAGACAATTATATTGTAAATGCTATTATAAATTCTAAGTTTGCAGTCGCAGCGACAGAAGGAATCAGAACAAATTGCAGCTGCATTAAGAGCTTTGATGGTATAGATGATATTGATATGCTTCATATTTTAAGCAATACGCTTGACAATGCTATAACGGCTAGTGAAAAAATAACTGACGAGTCAGAAAGGTTCATAAACCTTGACATCAGTAAAACAATGGACATATATAGAATAGTAGTCAGAAATGCAATAAATGAGTCTGTTTTAAAAAGAAATCCGAGCCTTAAAACAACAAAATTAAATGCCCATAAGCATGGGTGGGGAATTAAAATAATACGAGAGATTGCAGAAAAATATCAGGGAAGATGTGAATTTTACGAATCGGATAAAGTGTTCACATGTTTGATAACGTTAAAATCAACTTTACTGTAAAACGTTAAAATCTCTTTGTATTGGCAAATTTAAGTCATAGCAAATTGAGAGAAACAAGTTAAACTTATAACGAAAAAGGGAGCTGTTACGCCGGTTTTTATATGGTGGACAGTTCTTTTTTTGTATTTCACGACAAAAACTTACACGTCGCGCCAAATTGCTTGACTTGAGTGTAAATAAATTGTATATTATAGCAAATAAAAGACTTGGTGGAAGTAATGAAGAGATTAGTATCGATAATTTTGAATTTTATGATCAAGAATAACGTAATTTCTAAGGATACAGAAGAAATAGAATTTTACAGATACGGAATAGAAATTACATTATCATCATTAATTAATATAGCCTTAATATCTATCATAGGTATAGTAACTGATTATACTTTTGAGAGCAGAGATAAAATACACAAAAATGTACAATAACATTTGTGCGAACATACAAAGTTTAAAATGATTTGCAACAAAGCAGATCGTTTGTGATACTAATATATTAAGACAACGGAGGTATTTAAAATGACAAAAATGGTTAAGAAGATAGCAGCTATGGGTGCTGCCGTAATGATGATGGCTTCGATTTCGGCTATGGGTGCGAGCGCATATACTGATCTCGAAAAAAACGGAGCGTATTGCACTGCTTACAAGAGTTCCTCAAGCAGCGTCTATGCTTCAACATCAACAAAGGACGGATCGAAAAAAACGGTAGGAGTTAACATCGTGCTTTACTATACAAAGAGCGGAAATACACTTAACACAGGTAGCGGCAACAGCTATACAAGAGGCGTTAGCACAACCTGCTCCACACCTTCCGGCGGAACGTTTAAAAGTGCGACAATAACACATAAATTAAACAACGCTACTGTATATACAGGTTACTTGGTATAACGGATAATTCTAAAAAATAATGCCGCACTGACATATAGTGATATTTCCTTGCGGTATTATTCTATAGAATATGGAGATAACCGAAATGAAAATTAAAGCATTGATCGTAATGACCATGACCGCCGCTGCCCTGCTTCTGCCATCATGCGGAAAACAGCCGGATAAGACCTCGGACGCAAATGTAAACGAACCCGTCGAATTCGGGGCGAATATAACCGTTTCCGACAGCTACGCTTTCAGGGAAAACGACGGCAGACTTTACCTCTGGGATTTGAAAACCAACAGCTATGAGATTTTCTGCACACAGCCCGATTGTAAGCATCAGACCGCTGCAGAAAACGCCGATACAAAATGCTCGGCTGTCGCTCCAAAAGAGGGGTACTTTTATAACTATGCTTTTCTTTATAACGATACGCTATACTCGATATGCACGGGCGAGCTGAACGAGTTTCTTATTTATACCGCCGATACCGACGGCATGAACAGAAAGCTTGCGTTTACCGCGGAACTGTCGCTTTGCACCATGGTTAATCCTGTGCTTGACGGCGGCAGACTGTTCTTTGTCGGCTCGGAATTTGAAATGAACGATACCGACAGTGTTGGATTGCGGGAGAATTATTCGCTCTGTTCGGTTGACCTTTCCGATTTTTCTTTTGAAAAATATATGGACATCGGCACTGCAAACGAAACCGTGATCGGTAAGAAGAGTCTTTTGCTGTACAAAAACAAGATATATTTCCAGCACAGCGAATATTCCGAAAACAGCGTTCATTCCGCTGTCGAATGCTATGATATCGACGGCTCGGAGAGGATGACGGTACTTGAAATGGAAGATTCCGTCAACGTCTGGCAGTGCAACGGCGGTAAAATGCTTTATGTCGTTTCCGACGATGACGATTCCCATTCGCAGGTCTGCTCCTATGATCTCGACGGCGGTGGGACAGAGGTTTTGTTTAAACGGGACGGCTATGTCAGCGATGTCTGCATGATCGGAAACAGGGTGTTTTATATGTACAGTACTGCGGACGGCAAAAGCGAGATACGCAGTGCAGGAGTGTTCGATACGTCGGACGGAAAAGACCTTACGACCGAATTTGACGGCGATGTTTACGTATCGGTTCTGGGACACACGTCAAACGGGCATTTGATACACTATCAGGACTCCGAACGCGACAGCTTCGGACTGCTCTCCGACGAGGACTTTTGGAGTCTGAAATTTGAAAATGCCGATTTTAAATTTGAGCAGTAAGAGGGGAATGAGCAATGGGTAAGAAAGAATATTTAGCCTGCCTGATCTCGCTGGTCATGCTCGGTCTAACAGCGTGCTCCGATAATGCAAACAAGACCGGCTCGGAAGTAAGCTCAGGTACTTCATCAGCCGAAGAAAAGGATTACGGTTACGGCTTTGACAAGTTCGGATTTTCGCGTTTTGACGTTGAAACGGCAGAATCCCTCACTTATGAAAATAAAACAAAGATCGTATATCTTACAAACTACGATACGACCTTTACAACTACTGACGACGACCCGAGAATATACGATGAAATTTACATTGAAAACACTGTGAACGAGTATCTGGATAAAAACGGATATGACTTTTACGTTGATTTTGTAATGAACGGCGAGTTTGATTTCAAAACGGGCGAGCTGTACCCAAACATGGACGTTTACGAAAGTATGCTCAAAAATAACGAGCAGGTCGATATAGTCAACACGGGGCTGGGCATGAGCGCGCTGGGCGGTTACGGAGATACCTTTAATCTGTTTGTAGAAAGGGGTTATCTAGAACCTTTGAACGATTATTTTCAGACCGACAGCGGAAAAGCGTTTTACGACGGGTTCGACGGCATAGTCTGGAAGCAGACGACCTGCGCCGACGGTATGATATACGGAAAAACCACCGACTATACGCTTGCTCAGCCGCTGGTATTGTTGCTTAACGGCGATGTTTGCAACGAATACGGGGTAAATACAGACGATATCCAAAGCCTAGAAGATCTCGAGCCGTATCTGCAAAGCCTTGCGGACGAGGGGAAACGTGGTCTGCTGCTCGACAGCACCTGCGAACTGTATTATGAGATGGCGGGATTTTGCAGATACAAGGGCGTGTATATCAACGCCGAAACGGGACTGGCGGAAAATATTTTCGAGAATGAAAAAGCCTTGAAATATCTCAAGACCGTATATGAATATTCGCAAAATGGATATATATCAAACAACGTCGATATTGCGAACGACGCTTATATTTGCAGCCTGTCGCCGGCAATGCCGCTTTATTATGATTCGTCGAAAATCGTTTCAAGCGGATATTTGCAGCAGGAGGAACTGAACGGAGTCGTGGGGATATCGTCCTCTAGCAAGAACAAGGAAACGGCGTTTGAACTGCTCGCTCTGCTGAACACGGACGAAGAGCTTGCGAACATAATTTACAACGGCGCAGAGGGACGAAATTATGCGGTCAAGGACGGCGAAAAGTACCCGAACAAGAACGCTCTGCCGTTTTACGACGTCGCCGCGACAATGACTAATTCCATTATCGCCGAAAGCAATTCGCAGGACAATCAAAGCAAGCGGGAGGATATTGCGATATGCTGGGAGCATTCCGAGGTATCTCCGTTTTACGGTTTGGAGGTATCCGACGATCTTGCCGAAAAATTGGAGAAAACGGCGGCGGTCTATGACGATTTTTACGGTCTGTTCTACGGCGATTACGGCGAATATCAAAGCCTTGACGAAGCCTTGTTCGCAGCAAATGAACAGCTGAAAGCCGCAGGAATAGACGAGGTTTTAAACGAGCTGAACGAGCAGCATGGAAAATTTGATAAAGAATAAAACCGGAGAAAACAACATGACTCTCACCCTAACAAACCTCACCAAACAATACGGCAATTTCACCGCACTTGAAAACTTCACCTACGACTTCACGGCGGGAGTATACGGTCTGCTTGGACCGAACGGTGCAGGCAAATCCACCCTTATGAATATCATCACCGACAATCTGAAACCAACTTCCGGCTCGGTGAAATTTGACGGCGTTGAAACAAGCACAATGGACGCCGACTTCCGCAAAATTCTCGGCTTTATGCCCCAACAACAAGGGATTTATCCAAACTTTACGCTGGAGCGTTTTCTCTACTATATGGCTGCCCTCAAAGGCATGAAAAAAGCTGACGCAAAGCCGCAGATAGAAAAGCTAATCAACCTTGTCAACTTGCAGGACAGCCGAAACAAACGCCTCGGCGGCTTTTCGGGCGGTATGAAACAGCGTGCCCTCATCGCACAGGCTATGCTCGGCGAACCGAAAGTCATTATCCTCGACGAGCCTACCGCAGGTCTTGACCCGAAGGAGCGTATCCGTATAAGAAATCTGGTGGCACAAATAGCTTTCGACAAGATAGTCATAATCGCAACCCACGTTGTTTCGGATATCGAGTTTATCGCAAAAGAAGTCCTGCTGATGAAAAGGGGCGAGATAATCGACAGCGGTGCGCCTCATATCCTCTGCGAAAAGATCGACGGCAAAGTGTTCGAGATAACCGCCGACGAGAGTATGCTGGACGAAATTTCCGCAAAATACAAGGTGGGAAATATCTCAAAGGACGAGAAAAATATCTACGTCCGTGTTATCAGCGAACAGCCGCCAACTTACGAATGCAAAACCTGCAAGCCCGACCTTGAGGACCTCTACCTCTACTATTTCGATTGAGGGGGCGAGCTAATGATCTTCGTAAACGAACTGATAAAAGCGTTCTGCAAACGCACAACTATTGCAATTTTCGCCGTTCTGCTGCTCCTCAACGGCGTTTTGCTGTATATAAACGAAACAAAACAGACGCTGGAATACACCCCTGAGCAGTACAAAGCCGCTTATCAGACCCTCGAAGGGCTTGACACTCACGTTGCTTTTGAGCGAATTTCACAGAAAAAGTCGGAGCTTGAATTGATACAAAGGCTGTCATTCGGTGAGGATATTTCGCAGGAAAACTGCAATGCTGAGGAGCTTTTGAAGAGCTACAAGACGAAGAGCTACCTAAAATTTACCGACGATATTTACTCCGAGATAGAGCTGACCGACCGCATTTACGAGGAGGTCGCCGCCTGCGAAAATTACGACAGCTACCTTGAAAATATCGACAGCACCGCGCGAAAAATGACGGGCATTTCGCTTTTCGCCGACCCCGATAGTTTCAGCTACAAAAATATCGCACAAACGCCTGCGGACTTCGCCTACCTCAAAGGCTCAAAGCTCACCGCCGCACCCTCAAAGGGTATTTCAATGGCAACAGGTTTCCTCGCCACCGACCTTATCGCAATGCTGATGATAATGACCGTGGTGATGACCATAGTCACCCGTGAAAAAGAGCTTGACCAGATAACACTTTCAAGAACAACATACAAAGGCAGAATGCCCCTTGGTATCACAAAGATTTTCACCTGTTTTGCGGCGGCGATTGTGGCGGAAATGTTGCTTTACGGAGTAAATTTTGCAGTTTCATATATTACATATGGTTTCGGCGACCTGTCAAGGCAGATACAGTCGGTATACGAGTTTAACGGCAGTAACTTGAAAATATCCGTACTGCAATACTTTGCACTTTTCCTTGCGGCAAAACTTGCGGTTTACTGCGTATTTGCGGCGATGATCTACCTTGTTACTGTGGTATCAAACACCGCTGTAAAGGTCTACGGCATACTGATAATTACCATAGCGGCGGAAGCCGTGCTCTACTACACCATACCGAGCACAAGCTATCTTTGTCCGCTAAAATACATTAATATTCTTGCATACGCCAACACAAAAGACCTCTTCGCGAGCTATCTGAACCTCAATATTTTTGGAAAACCTGTGAACTATATGGCTGTGTTTGTCGGCTCGGCGATAGTATTGCTGCTCATATTGTCCATACTCTCCGTGCTGATTTTTTCAAAGCAAAGGGTTATTAAAAGCCGTACAAGAAAATTCAGCCTTGCAAAGTTCAGTATTTTCAAAGGCAGGACAACAAATCTCTTTTTGCAAGAGTGCTACAAGGTCTTTATCGGCGGCAAGGCTCTGCTGATTTTGATAGCATTTGCTGTCATCACCGCAGTTTCATATTCTCCTATCAGCGAGAGCTTTTCATCAGCGGACGAGGTTTATTACAAGCAGTATATGTTGAAATTTGAGGGCGAGTACACCGCCGAAAAGCAGAAAATGATAGACGCTGAGGCGCAGAAATTTGCCGACGCGCAGATGAAAATGTCGGAGGAAATGGCAAATTCAGATGGTGACGGTGTTTTCATAATGATGAAGTATCAGGATATACTTGCTCCGCAGTACGCCTTTGACGAGGTGAAACAGCACGCCGAATATTTGCAGACAACAGAGGATGGGCAGTTCGTTTATGACAGCGGCTACAAGCTGCTGACAGGCGGCGAAACCGCAGGAAACAAGGACTTAACGCTGGGTCTGACGGCAATGACAATGGTGATACTTTGCCTTACCTATGTCTATGCCGCCGAGTATCAGACAGGTGCGAACGTTCTGCTGAAAACCTCCGCAAGAGGCAGAGAGGACACATTTCTCTGCAAGTTCGGCATAGGCGTTGTCATTGTGACGATGATTTTCGCACTGACCTATGCGCCGTACTTTTACAACGTGCTGAACGCATACGGCACAAGGGGGATAAACGCACCTGCCTGCTCAATAGAGTCGCTTTCAAATTTTGATGTTTCCATAAAAGGTTATCTCATTCTCATAATCGCCGGAAGATACCTTGCGCTGCTTTGTGCAATGCTCATCATCTATTTTCTGTCAGCGAAGCTCAAAAGCGTTATATCGACATTCCTTGCGGCGACGGCGGTGCTTATTTTGCCGATATTGCTTGCGCTGCTGGGGATAGGGTTCTTTGATTATGTGCTGTTGAATCCGATTCTAATCGGGAATATATAAAGCGTGCCAAATAATTTTTGCAATTAATAATATTAAGAGACAATTTATATGATTTAGGAGCATAACAAATAGAGCTTTTAAAGCTGTTAGTTATGCTCCTTTGTATTTTATAAGTAAAACTCCGTTTATTGCTTTAAAAGCAGAAACGGAGTTTTTTATGCCCATTTTTAAAAACTGGCAATGCTATATTGCCAAATATCCGTAAGCCTTCGTTTTGATTCAAAACAAAAAAATCAAAACGGAGGAATAAAGAATGAGTAAAAATACGGTTCGTGTTTATGACACGATAACCAAGAAATACGTTGAAGTCGGGGTGAATGAAACGGTTCGTACATATTACGACAGAACGCAGTGGAATATTGAAGATAATGACAAGTCGTTCTATAAGCACGAGATCCAGTTCTCTGCGTTGAAAGGAAACATTAACGGAGAACTTGAAAATTTCAAGGAGTTTCGTACTGATGATGATTCGGTTGAAAAGTGTATTATCAGACAAGCGGAATATTCGGAGCTGTATAAATGTCTTGCTAGCCTACCTGATGATGAGCACTCAATAATTATCATGATATATTTTTGTGGCAAAACCGAGCAGGAAGTTGCTGATATATTACATACATCACAGCAAAATGTGCACAAAAAGAAACATAGGATTTTGTGCAGACTAAACAAATTTTTAAAATCTCAATAAAAAACGGTTGTTAAACTCCTTGTTTCTTCCCCTATACAAGTGTAAGGGGAAAGAAAAGCTCCTTAAGCATCTTGAAAATTGAATATCAACTCTGCAAGCACGTTAATCACACGGCTGGTATGAAATCTCGGCAGCCAAAGAAACCATACGCCAAGACTCCGAAAGGATGAGCGATAAATGTGACGTTTCAAAATTCGATGCAGCAAAGGCAAAACTGGATGAAACGCAGTCGGCGATAACCAAGCGGCAGGCTCAGAGACAGATGATGGAGAACTTCATGAAGGTGCTGCGGTCGCTGCCGGAGCAGGTCGATTACTTTGAGGAAGGCACCTGGTACGCAATGTGCGACTTCATCACGGTCTACGGCAAAGATGACATCCGGGTTACCTTCCATAACGGATTGGAAATCCGAGTATAAAGATTACTCCCCACAACGGCTCACTTTGAACCGATGTGGGGAGCTTTTCTGTCTTACTTTGTAATAGCCGAAAAATCGGGCTCACCTTTTGTTATGATGCTGAAAATCAAATCTGCCGTTTCTTGACTTACCGCATCTGCATCGCTTTTGTCTCCATAACACTCCACATAGACATTCGTATTTCCAATAGAGAACGAAGCGAAGAATATTGCGGATTGCTCACCTCTGCTGTTGGGACTGGTAACAAAGTATCCCGTAGTGACAGGAATTCCGTTTACCGATGAGCTGCTTTCGTTTCCTTCCAGAACCACATCGCTTATTGGAAAATTATCCTGGGCAAATATGATTGTCGCATCACCGAGTTTTCCTTCGACTCGGAGCAGCTCCCCGTTTTCCTCTCGGAAAGTTCCGATGGCTGATCTTCGTTCAGTGGTTTCAGGAAGTATGGCGTCCAATTCTGCATCTGTCAGTTTACGCGATGAAACGGGATAGCCGACATGAATACTTGCCACGTTGGTACTTCCGATGTGATAGACAATGGAGTCACCGTTTGCAAGATTAACAGTATAACCTTTAGAACCAAACCATCCCATATTGCTGCCAACAATTCCTGTTACTGCGACTATGGCTACCAGGCAAGCGGCAACTGGAATCAGGAACTTTTTGAAATTCTTTCTCTGTGACATATAGTTCACCTTATCCTTTCTGTCATGAACAGAACGGTTCTTCTCTAAAATCGCAGAAAGCATACGATCATTTGCAGAATCGCTCGGTTCGATTTTGTCCCAAGAAGTAATGATTTTATTGTTCTTCATCGAAATCATCACCTAACCTTTCTTTGAGGATGGCACGAGCCTCGTGCAAATAATTACGGATTGTCGATTGCGGCTTTTTCAGGATGCCTGCGATTTCCACGCTGGTATATCCTTCATAATAATACAGATAGACCACGGTCTTATACTTTTCGGGGAGTTCCATAACCACTTGGAAAATATCATCTGTTTCGATATTTTCTGAGCTGGGGAGATTGTAGAAATCCTCGATGTTCTCGTGTCTGCGCCACCAATGCCGCAGGACATTTTTGCAAATGTTCGTGGCAGTTCTGATAAGCCATGCCTTTTCGTGTTCTTCGCTTTCAAAAGCGGGACCGCTCTTGATTAGCTGGAAGAATGTATCCTGAACTGCATCCTCGGTATCAGCAGGATTTTTCATGTAAGCAAAGCAGACGCGATAAACAGTTTTACTGTGGCGTTTGTAGATCTCCGCAATCTCTTTGTCCGTACGCAACAAAGATTTTGACATCTTGCCTTGCCCTCCTTTCACTACTAATACAATTGAGAACGCCAAAGTGTCGGATAAAAAAGAAAAAATATCAGAAACCATTATAACGCCAGTTTCTGATAGCAATATGATAAAATTGAAAATTCCGAGCCTTATCTACGGAAAGGTTACAAAATTTGAACCCGTCCGAGAAATTTGAACCCGTTTTTCTGTAAAAATAAAATTGTATCAGAGACGGCTTTTAGATAGATGAGGGAATAACAGGTACTCGTGAGGACAAGCGTGATGAATTTCAGCGAATGATAAGCGACTGCCGGAAAGGCAAGATAGACAGGATATATACAAAGTCTATCAGCCGATTTGCCCGAAACACCAAAGACTGTCTAAAAAGCGTCCGAGAACTTAAAGCTCTTGGGATTACAATATTTTTTGAGAAAGAAAATATCGATACTGCCAATATGACCGACGAAATGATGATCACCATCATGGGCGGTCTGGCGCAGGAGGAGTCCACTTCGATTTCACAGAATATGCGGTGGAGCATAAAAAAGCGAATGGAAAACGGTACATTTGAGCTGTCATGCCCTCCATACGGATATATCAAAGAAAATGGAAAGCTTGTGGTCGATCCTGCTCAGGCACAAACTGTTCAGAATATATTTTCATGGTATTTAAGTGGTTATGGAATAATATCAATAGTAAACAGACTAAATCACTTTAATACTCCTTGCTGTAAAAGGAGCAACAAATGGCATATGTTTGGGGTAACATACATACTTACAAATGAAAAATATACCGGAAATACAATGTTTCAAAAAACATATTCAGGCACTACCCTGCCCATTCAGCGGTATAAGAATAATGGTGAGCGTAACAAATACTATGCAGTCAATACTCATCCTGCGATAGTATCACAAGATGATTTTGACAAAGTACAAGCTCTTATGTCAGAAAAAGGCGAGATATTCTACAAAACTGAAAAACAGAAATGTGTTCTGAGAAAAATAATGAAGTGTGGGCAATGCGGCAGTACTTATATACGAAAGAAAAGCCGTGATAAGTATTACTGGTCATGCCGAAAACATGATTTGAAAGCCAGTGAATGTTTTTCCAAACGCATACCCGAAAGCGATATTTATTATGCGTTTATCAGAATATGCAATAAGCTGATAAGTAATTATACTCAAATTCTCATACCTCTTCAAACAGCATTACAATACTTAAAGCTGAAAAAATTCAGCGGTCAAACTCAGGTTATGGATATACACAAAGAAGTAGCCAAGCTCAAAGAACAAACTCACGTCCTTGCAAGACTTAAAACAAAAGGCTTTCTTGACGAGGCTAAATACATTGAGCAGACTACTGAGCTTACGGCAAAGATCAACAAACTGCAAGCAGAACTGAAAAAGCTTACACGCTCAGACGATGAGGACGAAACTCTGGATCAGATCGAAATGTTAATAGACTTTTTTGAAAGGCGTGATAAGCCGATAACCGAGTTTGAAGAATCGGCATTTGAGAGTATAGTTGAGAAGATTGTGGTTATAGATCAACATGAGTTGGAGTTTCATTTGATCGGCGGATTAAAATTCAAAGAAAATGTATAAAGCACATTGACAATTTAGCATAATTATGATAAAATATATTCAGGAGGCGATGATTATGGATATGAATATGATAAGACCCGTTTCGGATCTAAGAAACAATTTTGCGGATATTTCAAAAACCGTGCATGAAACTGCACAACCAGTCTTCCTCACTAAAAACGGATATGGCGATATGGTCGTTATGAGTATGGAGGCTTTTGAGAAAATGCAGTTTGAAAGCGACGTATATTTCAAGCTTGCAGAAGCTGAAAGAGAAGCTGAGGAAACAGGCGAACGTTTTTCTTCAAAGGATGTTCTCAGCGCAATGAAAGCGGCGGCGAGAGGAGAATAATGTATACGATTGAATATTTACCGATTGCCAGACGCGATATGGTCGATATTGCAAAATATATCGGCGTAAAGCTTGCAAATCCGGATGCCGCTGAAAGACTTGCGGAGAAAATGGTTGAATCTGCCGAAGATTTGGCAAATATGCCGTATAAGTGTCCGATGTATATTCCGGTCAAGCCTTTGAAGCATGAGTATCGTAAGCTTATAGTTCATAATTATATTATGTTTTACTGGATAGACGAAGACAAAAAGCTTGTAACGATAGCGAGAGTTGTGTATTCCGGACGAGATTATGAAAAGTTGTTATAACTGAATCTAAATGCCTTGCAAGTCAAATCGCAAGGCATTTTTTTGTTGCTATTGGTAATAGCTTTTGAGAAGAAAATGTGGTATTCTTGTAGGTCGAAAGGAGGCGAGATCATGGCTAAAAACAGAACGATACCGTTCGGATACTGTATGAAAAACGGTGAGATAACAACCGAACCCAAAGAAGTATACGCAGTTGTTACAATATTTGACGAGTATCTGGAAGGCAGAAGTTTGTCAGAGATCGCAAAGCTTATGCAAACAGAGAAAATTCGCTACAATGCTGTTTCGGATAAGTGGAACAAAAATATGGTCAAGCGGATAATCGAAAATGAAAAGTATCTCGGTAATGATACATACCCACAGATAATTGCAGAAAACATTTTCAAGCAGGCTAACGAAAAGCGAGTACGCAAAGCAACTTCACTTTTCGTCATCTCAGAAGATTTGCGAGAAATCAGGAACCGTACATACTGTTTGGAATGCGGTCACAGACTTTCACGGATAGGCGGCAATTCAAAGTATGAGCATTGGGATTGCAGAAATCCAGATTGTTACAAGCTTGAATATAGGCTTACAGACCAAATGATAATAGGGGCAGTTCTGACTGTTCTGAACTCGGCAATAGCTAATCCGAGTTTGTTGGAATCCGGCGGCGAGATAAGCACATATTCACCTACTGCCGATGTGATACGAAAACAGAATGAGATCAATCAGATGACAGATTCTCCGCAAGTGGATTTTGACAGAGTTAAAGCAGAGATCTTCAAGCTTGCTGAAATGAAGTATGACTGCTGCTCATACAATGACAGTCCGCAGAAAACAGAGAAACTAAAAGAATTACTTCAAGGTCATGAACAATTAAAAAGCTTAGATATCGGCTTATTCAAAGCGTGTGTTTCACAAATTTGGATAAGCCATTTTTGCACCATTGAGGTTGAGTTTATCAACGGAGTACACATCAAAAACATTACTGAAAGGAATGACAAAAATGTCCACAGCGCCGAATGTAACGGTTATACCTGCGAAAGTGCAGACAGCTGAAAGTCGCAGTAAATACCACCAGTTAAGAGTTG
>OHAE01001760.1_pt1 | contig 14977 bp, 10 predicted proteins | sample 1577061 | NCBI WGS metagenome assembly OHAE01 (sample SAMEA3541535, study PRJEB24748) | human gut metagenome | biome: human gut; feature: human-associated habitat; material: faeces | place: China | collected 2012
TAGCATAAAAATCGCTCTGAAACTTTGTGAGTATTCACTTGCCGTTAACCCGTTAACATCTTTGCGTTAACGGTTCTTGGTGTGATAAACTCTAAACAGACAGATGATCTGATAGAGATAAAGTACAACAAAAATACTATGTGTCAGCAGCTTTGTAGTGCTTCTATTATATCACTTATTTACAGATATTTCAACTACTACTTGCTTAAAAGGAGAGCTTCTTATGAAAACTTTATTATTAACTCCAAAATTGCCGCAGGAGTATATACTGAAAGACGGCTGTTATTACAACTCAAAAGGCAAGATAACGGAATGGTCGATAATGCAATTAGAGTTTTATTCCGCTGTCAATACCCAGCACAATTGTACTAAGTACGTCAGATTTCACATCAAGCTAGCTGAGCAGGATAAGACGTATAGTTTCGATTGTCCGCTAGCACTTGCGATAGAGGGAAAGGCTTTAGACATCTTTTTCGACTATCAAATATACGCACTTTGCAGCGACAACATGTTTTCAAAATTCATATCGTCGGTAGTGAAACTGAGCGTATTCGGTCAAACTCCTGAGGATAACTACGCCATAGATCAAGGCTATCTGAAACTGCAAAACGGAAAAATCGTTTTCGGCTTAGGCGACGAGGTCGTCAACGCTTCTGACGAAGACCCTGCTATCTCTGAAAGCACTATAAAGCTAAAGAAAAGCGATAACAGCGGCGACTTTATTTCATATCTCGACAAGCTTATAAATTCGGTATCGTTCCCGTCGGCGGCATTCATAGCGTCCTTAGTCGCTTATGTCAAGCCGATGTTTGAGAACGAGCTGGACGAATATGGTTTTACCATATACATTTACGCCGATTCAGGGCTTGGCAAAACGGAATTTTCAAAGCTGCTCAGTGATATTTTTGAAGATCACGACAACATCGTTTCATTGTCCAGCGATAAATATGCGATCAAGAAAGCCGCAAAACTGAAAGATTCATTGATAGTTATCGACGACCTGAATCGCACGGTATCTTCTAGGATAAGAAATTCCAACGAAGCAAAGCTCTGCGACTTTATACAAATGAATCAAAGCAGCGGAAACTGCCATTACAAAGACATCGAGGTGAAACTCGACAACATAGCTATCGTCACAGCGGAATATGTCATCAAAAACAACAGCACCATAAATAGGTGTCTGCTAGTCCAGCTTGAAAACGCCTTTGACAGCGATGAACTTACTCTGTTGAAAAAAGAGCACGGCAAGTACATTGCGTTTCTAAAAGACTTCATCTTGTGGTCGTGCCTGAATTATGAAAAAATATCCGGTGAAGCGGCGTATTACAAAAGCAAGAACGATAATGGCAATATCCACGCTGAAAATAGCGGCAAGCTAAAGCGGATAATGCGTACCTATCAGATACTTTGTATCACGCTGTATATTTTTAAACGCTATCTTAAAGAACAGCACGATCTTACGGACGAGCATATCAAAGACTTATCTAACATATGCAAGACCTCGATAGAAAACTGTATCAACGACACGATAGACCATTGTTTGACAGATGATAATAAGATAGGCAGAGAATTTATCGACGAGATACTTCTCGGCATATTCCAAGAGGACATTGTGTCCGCCGATTTTGCTGAATATTCCAAAGAAGCGAAAAAAGCAAGAAAAAACAAATATCTGCAACGATACGTCTTTTATTTTGACGGCTCTTACCTTTGCGTTGAGGCTGACGTTTTGACAAATTGGCTGAAAACCAGATTAGAGCTTGAGGTAGTGCCCAGCAAGCAAAAAGTGTCGGCGCAGTTAAGATATTATGGCCTGCTCAAAGTTATCGGCGGCGAGTACACATCTACTATTTCAGAGGACAAGAGCAGAAAATATTATCAGCTATACTTGCAGAGATTGAAAGAATGTCATGCTGAGATCGCCAATATATCGGCAGACGAAGTGCATTATGGCTGGGACGATACTTCAAGATCTTCTGATTATGGCAGTTGGGGAGATAACTCGGACGACTGTTTTGAAGACATAGACGACCGAGAAACATATGAGCCCCATAACAACTGCGGTTTTCTAAAGAATAGAAAGAAAGTCGAACAACGCCCATAAAAAGGAGCAAAGTCTTATTTTACACTAATACATTATTTTCAAGATACCAAGGAGGTAAACTATTATGGATATGGTCAGAGAAAGGGAACTGAACGTCCCTATATTTCAAAAGCAAAACCTCACTATCGAGGAAGCCGCCGTTTATTCAAACATCGGTCAGCACAAGCTGAGAGAACTCACGGCAGACGAACGCTGTCCGTTCGTTTTGTGGGTGGGAAATAAAAGGCTTATAAAGCGCAGGCAGTTTGATGAGTATATGTCGAGAGCTTATTCTATCTGAACTGTGAGAAATGTGAAAAATGCCGACCGTCCGGAAAGCCGATGGTCGGCAGAATTTTGAAAGGAGAGTTTTATTATGGTAAAAAGGCGCAGAGACAGCAAAGGCATTATGCTGAAAAAAGGTGAAAGCGAACGTGCGGGCGGCGGTTATGATTACCGCTGGACGCAGAACGGCGAAAGGCGCGTGATATATGCACCCACGCTGCAGGAACTTCGTGAGAAAAAAGAGGAAATCTCTGCCGATGTTCTCAGAGGCATAAGACCTAACGCCCGAAACCTCACGGTAAATGACATCTATAAAATGTGGGTGAGAGATAAAATGGGGCTAAAGGACAACACTATGCTGAACTATATGTATATGTATGAAATGTTCGTTGACCCCTATATCGGCAAAAGCAAGATCTCAGGACTGCTGTATTCGGACGTTAAGGGCTTTTACAATATGCTTTACAGAGAACGCGGGCTAAAAGTTTCTACTATCGACAACGTAAATACCGTGCTTCATCAAGTGCTTGAACTTGCCGTGCAGAACAGGCTTATCCCCGCGAACCCCTCTGACAATGCGATAAGAGAACTGAAACATATGCACGGCAAGGAGATACAGAAGCGTCAGGCGCTTACCGCAAAGGAACAGGAACTTTTTCTTGATTACCTCCGCAGCACTCCGCGTTATCAGCATTGGTATCCTGTATTTCTTACAATGCTTTATACAGGTCTGCGTGTTGGCGAGATAACGGGGCTGCGCTGGTGCGATGTTGATCTTGAAAACGGCTTTATCAGCGTCAACCACACGCTTGTTTACTACAAGCACGATACAAACAAATGTCAGTTCAGCATACACAAGCCTAAGACAGAAGCGGGAAGCCGCAGCGTGCCTATTATGAGCGAAGTCAGGGAAGCGCTCGAACAGGAGAAAGAGTATCAGGATATAGCGGGGCTGAGATGCAAAGTTAAAGTCGACGGCTTTTCTGATTTTATTTTCATAAACCGCTTTGGCAATGTACATAATCAGAACAATCTCAACAGGGCATTGCGCAGGATAATCCGTGATTGCAACAAAAGAGTGCTTTCGGAAGCGCAGAAAAGCGAAAACGTCACCCTATTACCCGATTTCAGTTGTCACACCCTACGCCACACCTTTGCAACACGAATGTGCGAAATGGGCATAAACCTCAAAGTGATTCAAGACGTACTCGGCCATTCAGATTTCAGCACCACGATGAACGTCTACACCGACGCCACAAGCGACTTCAAAAAGAAAGAATTTCAGACCCTTGAAAAGCTCCTCAAGGGCGGCAGTGCCGAATAATAAAAAGAGATCACCGATGAACCAAAACATCAGTGATCTCTCATATGTTATCATATTTTTTTATAAGTTTCTGACCGATTGGCGTAAAATTGGCGTAAGCCGTCGGTTAGACCTGCTGAAAACCCCGCAAGATCAAGGGCTTATGTAGATTTTTATTTTGAGGTTTGCTTCATTCCCCCAAAGAACAGACAATTATGCTGCTGAACAAAAATGCCCCAAAGTCCCGAATTGAAGCGTAATTGTGACCGATATTATATTTCATTGCACAAAAGCCACTGTAATAATATGTAACAACATAAACAGATATACAAATAGCCAAACCATATATCGGTAAATTTGTTTCTGCACGAAGAAGCAATCTGCCTACAAATCAATAGAGAAGGTGCTTGTTTATATTTGATCATTACTACTACTTTTTTAGGTTCTGCTGTTATTAACCAAACAGGTATTTGTATGCTATCATGTTCTCAAATGAGCTGCCAAAGCCTAATTCTATCCTTTTTTCGTTTTCTTTAGTCCAAAATTCAGACTTATGTTTAAGAATAATATCCCGATACTCATTTGATTTTATAAAATTACACCACATATAATCAGCAGTATTAATGCTGCTATAGTCAAACGATCCGGGATTAAATAAAAAATCAAGATAAACATATTCAGTACAATACCGTTTGAGATAGGTCATGCTGTCTAAATTAGGTATAATCCCAAGTATATGAAGAATTACTATTGAATTAATAAGTTCTGATTTATTGTCAGGATACGATATAACACCAGGTGTTTCTTTTATAGCATTAAGTTTTGTTTCAAAATACTTTGAAACAACTTCATTATATGGAATAATATTTTTTTCAAGATAATCAACTACTTCTTCAGTCCAATTATTCTCAAGATTGTCAACTATCCATTTAGTCCATCTGTTAGGATCACCTTTTAAAAGAATATCTTTAAAAATATACGGATAATATGCTTTTTTACGTTCTGAATCACATTGTTCAATTATAGCACAGCATTTATCATATATTTTTTTATCTGCTTGTGGTGTAAGTGTATGTATTAGATTAAGATGATCATCTCTCATATTAAGCGGATCTGTTAATAAATACTCATCTATAAGCAGTTCTAACAATTGGCAGTAACAGGAATCGTCAGCATCATAATGCTTGCTAACAAAAAGCCATAAAGCTTTAAGACAATTCCGAAGCATTATTACGCTTATCTTATCATCAGGTGTTACAAGGGTTAAGAATGCTAATAAAATTTTATGCCGATCATCTTTTGAAAGTTCAATCAAAGATAGTAACTTGGCAAACAGATTGATATACTCCGAATATTCTGTAAGCCAAAAAGAACGCATTGATGTACAGAAATTGTTAAATACTTCAGCTATATCAATTTTATCAACCAATGACAAGTTAAATACTTTATAATATGATATCCAGGAATTAAAGTCTTTGTACTTTACGTGACGTATTATCAAATTAATATCTATAAGATTTAGCGAATATGGTTTTACATCTGTTCTCCCTAAAGAAAAATTTGAAAATTGATATTTATCCGGATAATATGTGCAAAGAATAGCTTTTATGTATGGCTCACACATCTTTGAAACATTGTTAAACCAATCAAGCATCAGATAGTTCTTTTTGTAGAAATAATAATAGTCATATACAATAGCCTGAAGTTTGAATAAATCGCCATAGATTGTTCCACCATATTTTATCATTGTAGCTTTACGCATATAGTATTCTTCGTGTTTAAGAAGAAGGTTATTTAATTTGTTTATTTCTATTCCGTTATCGCTACAAAGTTTTTTTATAGAACCAAATGCACTGTTTTCCTTTGAAGCAACATCAAGAAAAAAATTAAGTTTATTCCATTGTTCAGTTTTTAGATTATCCGATTTATTATAATATTCTTCCAAAAGTTTTGATTTGATTTTTTCTGCTCCTTTTTTGGATTTTTCTGAATCATTAATTTTACTTAGTTCTTTTTCAAGTTTTTTTTCAATATTATATTCACGATATTTGAATTCATCCAAAGTACGTATTGCTATTAGATCAAATTTAAGAATTGAAATTTGATATTTATCATTGAGTGTTAACTTGTTGAAATTTTTATTTTTGCTTTCTGAATCAATGTTTGATAATATATCAAGGCAAATATTATCTTTTGTTTTATAAATTAAGAAACTATAATATGCTTTTTCAAAATCATTTTTAATGCTAGGAAATCGTTCGATAATCTCATGATATTTCCATATCATGGATAGATTAAACAGTTCGTCTGTTTTTTCTTCTGATGCCAAACGATATTTGAAATTACTTTTATTATGAATTGAATATACACCGGATTTAATAAAGTATTTTTTTATCTCTGAGCTGTCTGAATCATTTTGTTCAAGAATTTCCAACAAGTTATTGTATTCTGTTTCATCATTAATATTTAATGATTCACCCTGTAATTCTGTATTGTGTGAGAAAGCACCTATTGATAATAGTGTAGTATAGCTGATGCGATTGAATGGTTCTACAGATTTAACATTCTTTAACAATGTGTATTTCAATTGTTCTTTTTTATCTTCATAAAACGGAAGATTATTATCCTTGATATACATCAGAAAAGAAAAAAGCGGCTTACCATAAGTATTAAGACTGCATGGCGTTTTTTCCTTCATAAAGTTTGATAGTGCAGCTAAATCGACTACTTCAACATTTTTATTATCCCAATATTTATTATCACGTTCTTTATGTTCAATTCTATTTGTAATCAAATAATGCGAGTTATACTTCTTGATCCCTTGACTCTTAACATAATAATCTATGTAGCTCATTATAAGTTTTAAGTTATTATCGTTAAGAGAATAGCCAACAAACATAAAGGTTTTATCAAAAAGAAGCGATTTAATATAAGATTCAATTATTTCATGAGTATGAGAATACTTAAGATAATCGTCTTCTTTTAAAACTATATTATTAATTCCGTTCTCATTAAAATCATCTTTATCTCCGTGCATTTTTATAATATAGTGCTTACCTGTCTCAGTTAGTAAATCTTTATCGCTCTTTATAATGGTGTATTTTGAAACATTTATATTCTTGGTGTCTTCAAGTAGATGATCATAATTTGTTGTTATAATGTGTTCGGGCTTTATATCAAAAATTAAATTGTCAATTTCGTTTGATTCATAGTTTCCTCCAAATTTTTCTTTTAGCAACTGAATGTATTGCTCTTCGCCTTTCTCTTCATAAAAATATTGAGGTATTTTCAGAAATTCATCAGATGAATAATTATGTTTGTATTGACATTCATAGCTATCAAAGCTACATAACTCAAGTGTTTCCCCACATTCAGAGCATATTAGATTTTTCATTTTACATTTTTCACAAATATCATTATAATCAATTCTTATTGCAATGTCTTTAACTAATTCCAACCATGAACAGACGCCTGAGTTTTGTGACACGCCTGCGCCTACAAAAATAACAAGCTTATGCTGTTTATTGATTTCACGTATTTTTTCAATCTGTTCTACCAATTTATCCATTATTTTTCCTCCCCTCATTTGTCATCATGCCGATTTTTTCAACAGCAAATAATATCCTGTTAATAACTATTTCTCTGAAATTTTCTTTAACACAGCAAACCAGATTAAACTGCACCCCATCATAGCCCTTATAACGATCCCACTATATTTTACAGTAGATAGCATCCATTCTGCAAGTAAGAATATCCGCAACAAGATTGAAAGCTTTCTGCCCAATTATGCAATTACACCCATATAGCACTGTATATCTTAAAGCATCCATGTCCAACCACTTTATTTTTACATTTGTCAAATTCAATGGTTGTGCATCCACATTGTCTGATCAGTTCGAGTATCATTTTTCACTAGTATTTATTAGTCAAGAATATCAAATATATTCATCATAAGTTTAATGAGTTCTTTGGCAGTATCTTTATCAATTTGAATAGACTGACTTATTTTATCCTTCATTTCTCTTGTGGGACTTCCGTAGGTATCAATTTGAAAGTATTTTTTCCCTCACTTGTGAATGTTGTATATGTGGCTCTAACTTTACTATGTACACTGTTTCTTTCTTTATCAAGCTTTTTTATATTATCTTTTGTTATTAATGCCATGTTTTATTCTCCTTTAATCTCAGAAATAAGACGTTCTAGCCTGTCCTCATTAATTTCACATTCCCAAATAACAATAACTTTCCAGCCTTTCTCTTTCATTTGCTCATGATACTTTTTGTCACGGTTCTTGTTATTAATGAGCTTGTTAGTCCAATACTCCGTGTTCGATTTAGGCCATACAAAGTTTTCACAATCATGCATATGCCAAAAACAGCCATTGATATAGACGGCTGTTTTATACTTTGGCAGTATGATATCTGGTTTGCCCGGATACCGCTTATCATTTTTTCTAAAACGGAAGCCATTTCGATGAAGGAAACTTCTAACTATGATCTCAGGTTTGGTATCTTTGCTCCGAATGTGAGACATATTCATACTGCGAACTTCTTTACTATGATTATCAGCCATTTTTCTTTTTATCCAAGTATAATGCAAGATGTTCAGCGATAGCCTCAGCAAGTATCGGTGGTACAGCATTCCCAACCTGTTGATACTGTGAATCCTTTGTTCCGCAGAAAACAAAAGAATCAGGGAATGTTTGCAGTCTGGCTGCTTCTCTTACGCTAACTGCTCGGTTTATTGTGGGGTGAATCCACATAGACTTACGGACGTTAAGAACTGTGCCTGACGGCTTTTCATAGTTCAAGCGCTGATAGATTGTATTCTGCGTGCGGCTAACGTCTGTATAGGTGTTTTCTTTTAGTGCAGCATCAAGGGAATGAAAATTCTCACCTTGACTAAGAGCTTCAAAACGTGCTTTGGCTACAGCTCTTGTTTGAGTAATGATGTGATTATACAGTCTTTTACTGTCTCTGAGATAAGGGGTGAGCGAAGTGGTTTCATAATCGTCTGTCAGCTCGGCACCTATGTCTTCAGAGGCTTCAAACACTGTTTGTACATTTTCAATATCCTTTATAGCATCTTTCACTGTCCTGAAATTATCTTCTGTAAATGTTCCTATGGGCATTTCAATTGTTTTGGCTATCTTCTTCTTTATTCCAATAAATACAAAACGATTTCTTCTCTGCGGTGCGCCAAATTCTAATGCATTTAAGACTCCCATATTAAAAGTGTAGTTTCCAAGCATCTTAGTGATATATTCAAGAACAGAATATGACTGAATAACAGCCGTAATACCGTTCTGGCAAATAATCTCATCTATTTGTAGTTCATTATCATAGATTTCTTTAATTCGTGAGAGACATCTTTGAATCATAATTGTTTTCTCGATGCGTTTTACTACCTGATCTGCATCTATTTTTTCATCAAAGAAGTCAAAAATGGCATCTGCTGCTGCGTCGAAACATTCATATACTCCATTATTATCAGCCTGTTTTATCTTTTCTGCAAGTTTAAGATACTTTTTCTGATAGCGGAATAAGGCTTCTTTGCATTTTTTTGGGTTTTTTCGCTGACGATATGCAATGTTAAGCAGCTTGTAATCCTCCTCAGGCCAAAGCCTCGCTTCGACTTCATGCAGACTGTGAATATCCTCGGCTATTTCTTCTGAGAAGTATTCTTCTTCCAAGAGCAGAATCTCTGATGGAGTAGTTTCAATGTTATATTCATCAATCAGTTCTGTCTCGTCGGTACGCAGGTAAAATCTATGAACGTCAGATTTTAGCATTTCAACATTTTCCATGACAAATGCTTTAGGCTTTAGTTCCTTTACAGCTCTAACATATTGCTTTACAAGCATATTGTTTTGGCTTATAACATGGTTCTTCTGTCTGTTAGCCATTGAAAATCCCTGGCAGGGCGGGCCTCCTATAACCACATCTATCTTTCCAAGCTTCTTCCTGAGTTTTGCGAAGTCAGCTGAACATACATCTGAGAACACTTCCGTTCCAGGGTGATTCTTTTTATAAGTTTTCTGTGCATTTTGATTTATTTCAAATGCGGCAGCAATTTCATATTTGCCTGTTTTTTTGAAGCCCAGGCTCAGGCCTCCGGCACCGGCAAACAAATCAATTACCTTATGCATTTCACTAATTCTCCTATTCTGACGGCATATTATATAGAATCATTCTGGAAACGCTCTTTAAGCATTATCCAGCAGTCTTCTTTCTTACACCATTGAGTTACATTTACGCCCTTTGCGTTATTGGTATTTGGATTCATAAAATGATTCCAAACTTTATAGCAGATATCTTCTATAAGCTGTGATACTTCAGGAGATATGTTCTGATGCTGCCATATATAGCCGAGATCAACCTTGTCGCTATAATACTCCGAAAGCAGAGCAATAGTGTAGTAATTGATCTGGGCTTTATATCCGCCGAAATTCTGAGCATCTACTATTCTATCACACTGCTGAAAAAGAATAACCTGAGCGATAAGATTGCAGTAAAACTTTTCATCTGGCTCTCCGATTTCGCCGGCTTGTATCATTTCTGAATACCTAATGAAGTTTGTTTCGAGTCCCTTGCTGACAATATCAGGGTGTCTCAGCCAACACATCGCACACTTAGCTGCCACTGTCTTTGAGATGCATTTATTCTTAGGATTTTGCTCTTTATATTTTCTCTTTGATGCAGCAGTAAGCTGTCTGTTAACTTCCACACTGTACTGTCCTCTTGCACGTTCATAAAACCATCGCTGAGAAGGCTTTCCTTTTTCAACAGGAATGAACACACGTCTTGACAGCTGCTCAAGCTTAATATGGAAATCATCATTAGCACTGAAATCAGACATGGTAATCTTGTTTTGACTGTTAGCATATCTTGATATGTTGCTTATTACGGTATCCATCTGCTCATCAGCTTTAATTACTGTAAGCTTCATTTGAACATTAACATTGGATAGATCCACTTTGTTTTGAAAGGCAGCATATATTGATGCTGTTGTTTGACCGCCGTTAACAATTTGCCAGCCGACAAGCTCTTTTATGAGAATAAAATCATCGGTGCTTTCATTTTCATCTATGACAACTTGCTCGGCAATCGTAGAAATACCGTTGTTATACGCCATGAACATTGCCGGATTGCTCCTCAATGTATCTCTGATGCCCTTGTTGACCTTTCCTGTCGCTTGCAGGAACGATCTGACATTTTTCTCAATAAGCCGCTGGCCTTCATCACGGTATATTTCCGCTAAGCATTCTCCTGATATGTAACCAACATAGCAGTCATAAACATCGCTTTCCTGCGGTATCTTGATAAGTTTCAGTCTATACTTGTATTTGTTTTTAAAACGTATTACAAGTTTTTCTGCTTCTTTTCTCTGGTAGACAGCCTGAACAAGACGTTCAATATCCCACACATCATATTTTACGGTGGTTTTATTTATCATGGCATCTTCCGGCAAATCACTGTTAATAAGCTTATTAGTAAGTAGAACAACATAAAGGTTTTCGATTTTATCTTTGTTCTCCTTTATGAACTCATAAAGCATATATTCATTTGATGATTCTTCCATTTCATCAAGAACACTCGTGCTTGAACAGCATAATTTATAGAATTTAGACGCTTGTCTGCATATCTTGGCTGTTTCCGATTTGTTTAGCTTTTCAATTTTGCCGTTCTTTTCATAGCAGCTGACTATGAGAGTGAGGCTTTGAAAATATTCACTGAAAGCATACGCATTAACCTTAAACTTTTCTGACTCTTTCATGCAGTAGCTTACTTCTGCATCAGCAGTTTTTGATTCGCCAAAATCAGCAAGATAAGATAGAAAAACGCTTGTAAAGGCGCTTTCTGTATTTTCAGAATGCTCCGAGGCATATTCCTTGACTTCTTCTATTAACTCCTGATTAAAATCATCTAATTCACGATTCTCCAATTAATATGCCTCCCTTCAAAGTATTAATTATATCACTCCACTCAATTACAAAATCTGAGCAGGCGTTTAGATCTAGTGAGTATGTTACCTCTGATATACCGTTATCGAGGTTATCTGGTACAATATTTGGGAAAGTATCCTCAACTTTGTATGTTTGGTGCGATCTCAGATGAAATCCCAGCGTATATCGCTCTTCACATGAAGATATATAGCCGTATTTAAACAGTTTCTCCTCAAAAAGAGATCTGTATGGTTCTGAAATACCGCTATGGATAGATTTAATAATCTCAGGTAAAGTTGTGCCGTCGCTGCGGCTCTTTCTTACCATATTGACATACAGAAACAATGTGTTCTCCACATCTTTAGGGTTAAGCTGATGTTCACTGCTGATCCTTATCTTTTCATTTGATTTTGCAGATGTTGTCTTTACTTCAATCGCAGATCCATTCACATAAAAATCGTGAGTTTCCTTATCAGCTCCGCTCCAATATGATACAGCTTCATCACCAAAATTGAATATCAGCTTTTGTAGGACAAGCAATTCCCCATAAAGACCTTCCTGCAATTGCTCCGACATAATAACATCGGAATTGAGTGCAAAGAACTTTTTCCACTTGCTTAACGTGTCTGACAAGCAGCTTATCATTTTCTTTTGAGTGCTTATTTTTTCAAGCTGATCGGTGATGTCGTTGGCTATTATTTCAAAAATGCCGCTGTCGTAGTCCTTTGACTGAGAAATGATTATGTACTCGTTCTCACTGTTCGGATTTTGATATTCAGTGATATGATCATATGCAAATTCTATTCCGTGCCACTTGGGGAAACGGCTCAGAGGCTCCTTAGTACAGTCTTTGGGCAGCATTACTGCAATAATTCTCTGGTGATCCTTTGCAGCAACAATATAGACAATTCGTATTTTATTTTTCAGGAGAATACTTCTATTCAATACAGTTAAACTGGAATTCTCTGCTTTTTTAAAGTCAGCAATGATCTCCTGATATATTTTTATAGCATTACTCAAAATTCATCACCATTTTCAATTGCGATAGGATTCAATCGGTATGTCCTGCCATTTCCTTTTCCTTCATTATCCGGAAATACAGCAATAAATCCGAAAGGTGTCTTGTATGTCTGTCCGTCTATTTTTAATCCGGCTATTTCTTCTGTATCAAGAGGACAAAGAATAAGCAAACCACGGTCTCTCGTTCTCAGTTGTTTTCTTATCTTATCGTCACTGTCTCCCTTTGCTTTCATCTGTTTCATTTCTTCAAACTGCTCTTTTGAGAAGTCAAGGTACTCTTCATCCTTAGACTTTAGCGATTTTATGGAGCATATAGAAGCATCAGCCTCATATTGACCTTCGCTTCTTTTCAAACCTTGTCCTATACTGCAGCCGCCAATGGTTAAAGGGGGATTTTTGCGTCCAGTATTTTTCAGGCACACTGTCCATTTCGTAAGTCCGCCTAACAAAATTTGGTCACGGATATAGTCGGCTAAAAACAGTGACTTGACTTTGCTTGCGTTTGACGATGTTCTGTATTCGGACAAGAAATCAGCCACAAGGCTTCCATCAACATCATCCCAAAAAATATGGTCGGTGCCGGATTTTCTATCAAGTTTATTCCAGTGATCTGAACTAATATCTCCAAGATTGGAGATAAATCTTTCCACCGCTTCAAAGTTCAGATTATATGTATCCGCATTTCTGTCCATTGATCTTGTTTGGCTTACTGTATTGGTGAATGTAAGGGTGCACTCTTGTCCTGTTTTAAGTTTATTTCTTGCTGAGATCAGCATATCAGGGTAAGATGCAATTCTTAAACCGAAATCCATAGGTGTACGGTTATATTCGTTCATATAATGAATCTGGTTGCGCAGGTTTTCTGTCGCAAAAGAAACAACCATGAACCAGCGGAACAGTTCATCAGAAACAAAAAGCCGGCAAAGGTCAGTGTATTTAGGCCTGAAGCCAAACCATCTGCCCATCTGCATAAGGGTATCATACATCTGAGAAGAACGCATAAAGAAGCTTACTGTCAATCCCTCAAGCGTTAATCCTCGTGAAAGCTTGTCTCCGCCAATCGCAATAACATTAAGCTGACGGCCTTCATCTTTGAATTCTTTATAGCAGAGAACATCATCGCTTTTTCCGTTAATTTCAAACACTCTAATCTGGTGATTGCCGATAAGACGCTTGATCTCTGTTTCAACATCGCTCCAATCAGAGCAGTCTACGCCCTCCATGTAAGCAGAGAAGTCCTGCTGCATTTTCTTTGTTGTAGGAACAAAATCTTTGTCCCACAAATCATGCAGGGTATCAATTATTTCTGTGTCACCGCCGTTAATATATGACTGTACTTCGCTGAAATAATCGTCAACCATTGATTTCAGTGAATTCTGAACGTCATTCAGCCTGTTGACATGAATCAGCATAGAGTTAGGCTCCAAGACCTGACCTCTAACATTTCTCGCAGCTGTTATTATTATAAAGCAAAGAATTGCTTTCTTCAATTCGTCAGGAAGCGGTGAGATAATCTGCTTGGTCTTAGAATCAATGAAATTATCGAGTTCGGTGGTAATTCTTCTGCGTAGAGGCATTGTTTCGCTGTTTTCATCTTCTCCGAAAAACTCCATCGCTCCAACATAACCTGCCGGCTTCGGAAGACATACTATAAAATCTTTAGGGAATAAATCATCTTCAAGCTCATCATCGCTGATCTGCGGGGGAATAAAGACATTAGCATACGGTGTGGCAGTATAACCAACGTAGGAACGGCATGAGAAAAGAGATAATATTTTTCTAATTAATTCATTAATTCTTGATACATCTGATTCGTCACTTATTTCACCGTTACGATCAGTTTTATACTTTGTATTTACTGAAGCTTGATCTGCTTCGTCATCGATAATAAGGAGCGAATATTCACATGGGAATTTCTTTTTGCCGTCAGGATTCGTAACAATAGCATGATTTTTTGACAAATTATCATAAATGCATTGTAAAACAGTGTTTTTCTTTTTTACAATGAAAATTTTAGGCTGTTCGTATAGTTTACTTACACTTGCTCTATTTTTTGTGAAGTCGCCTTTTTCATCTCTTGATGTAAGAGGTTCTATTGACTTATCCATCTTAAAGTTAAGATTACCAACACCTATTACTGACGGAACTAAACCAGTTTTTTTCTTTAAATACTCTATACTGGTTTCAAAACCGAGAACTTCCTCGTCAATACGCATCTGTGTCTGGCTTCTCAGGTTATTATGCATACCTGCGAGAACTATTATTATTCTATATCCTGCATCTACAGCTTTGTTTATAAGTCCGATATAGTTAGCCGTTTTACCTGACTGAACATAACCGA
>OHAE01001765.1_pt1 | contig 14944 bp, 8 predicted proteins | sample 1577061 | NCBI WGS metagenome assembly OHAE01 (sample SAMEA3541535, study PRJEB24748) | human gut metagenome | biome: human gut; feature: human-associated habitat; material: faeces | place: China | collected 2012
CCCTTCCCGATGCGAGTTCTGCATCAGCCTTCCGCCGGAATGGGACCCCGAAAGCAATGAACCGGAAGACAGATGGCCCGTGGAGTGGCTGTTCCGGTGTGCTGAACTTACCCGGCAGAAAGACATCTGGCTGGCATGCGGACATACGGTATCCGACGGCAGCCCATTGCATGAAAACACAGCCATGGAGTCCCTCTTGCTCCTTTCCCCTGAAGAACGTGATGAACAGGCCGGAGAATGTACATTGCCCGATGGTGAGAAAGTAGCGTTCTACGAACTGTATCCCTTATATAAAGAAGAAACCGAATTCAAGCAGGCTAACGGACTGGCGAATCTACTTGACAAACTAAAAGACTGTTCACACATTGCCCGCACTGACCGTAGAAACACCTGTGAAGGTTACAGCGCATTTCATTCCGCAGAAAACGACGGAGTCATATTAGATGATAGCAACAGAATGACATTCTGTTCCATACTGACCCCACGAAAAGGTAATATGGCCACCCCTATTTTGGTATACATCAACGTAGCCATCTTCCTGCTGATGGTGCTCTGCGGAGTAAATTTTCTATTCCCCACAGGTATTTCCATCCTTAAATGGGGAGCCGACTTCGGTCCGCTTACCCTCTCCGGCGAATGGTGGCGCACGTTTACCTGCAACTTTATCCACATCGGGGGCATTCATCTCCTGATGAACATGTATGCCCTACTTTATATCGGTGCCTATCTGGAACAGCTTGTGGGTACCGACCGGCTGAGTGTAGCATACGTACTCACCGGACTCTGCTCTGCATCTGCCAGTCTGATGATACACCCTGACAGTATCAGTGCAGGGGCTTCTGGAGCAATCTTCGGATTATACGGTATCTTCCTTTCCTACCTTCTGTTCCATCGCATAGAACGTCACCAACGGCGGTCGTTGCTGTACAGCATCGGACTCTTCGTTGTATATAATCTGCTCATAGGAGCCCGAACGGAGGGAATTGACAATGCAGCCCATGTAGGCGGACTGGTAAGCGGCTTGCTGCTGGGAGCAGGCTACGTGCAGGCCGACCGCATGCAAACAGACAGCCGGGCCATTTCTCGCATCGCCGAAGGAGTACTTCTGGTACTCTTCATACTGGCATTTACCGAACAGACACGTCTTGCTCCATCAGAATACGAGGAGATACAGGCAGCATGGAAAAGCGGAGAACTGGAAAAATATGCCACTGAAGAAACAGATGGAGAAGAAACTGCCAACTCTGACACTCCCGTCTTGTCTCCTCCCACCACGACCGACCCTGACAAATGGGAAACTTATACTGTCGACCAGCTTGGATTCAGCTGTTCCTATCCGGCACACTGGATGACACAAAAATCAAACGAACAATGCATTCTCTATTTGCTGGATGAACAAAACAGCATAGCAATCAATCACAACAAGTTTGATACCGAAGAGGAACTGGACGAGATGCACCGAACCATCCTGCATTCCATGCAAGGAGAACCAGTTGAGAAAATAAACGTCCAGGGAAAGGAGTTCGAAAAAATATCTGTTCCCATGGACTATCCGGTAGCTGGAGGAGGCACCATTCATGTACTGCAAACCCTGGTATTCCGCCTGGACCGTGAAACACTCGAAGGCTATCTGATTATCTGCTTAACCACAGACGACAGCCATGAGGCTGAAGCCCAGAAGCTGATAGAATCCGTACAATTGAAATCCTGACAGAAATACTCACCTTAAAAACACATATCTTATGAAAAATCAAAATGACATGATAAAGGAAGTGCAGGCACTTCTGGAAAAAGGACAAATAGAAGAAGCTATCCAACTGATGGAATCTGTTCCCGAAGCAGAACGAGGTTATGAACTCACCGGTCTTCTGGCACGTGAATACGCAAACTATGGTCACAGCATAAACCATGGAGAATCTTATCTGCTCAAGTCACTGGATTTGTTAGAATCGACCAGAAAGGAAGGCCAGAACGACCCGAACTGGCATTGTAGAATGGGATACGCGCTGATGCACCTGGAACGTGAAAAAGAAGCTATACCCTATTTCGACGCCGTCATGCAAATGATAGATGACGACCCCGAAACTCAGGAATTCTGGAGCGATGTGAAAGAAGCACTGGAAGAATGCCGGCGTGTGACCGACTTCCTCACCTCTCCCTCTGAACAGCCTTTATCCTATTACGAAGAAAAATCATACATGCTCGCCATTCCCTGGAGCGACCAGGAAGACACACTTTTCGACCGCGAAGAAAAGATCAGACGCATCAGGCGGATGGAGGGAGTAGAAATATTGTCCGTGGCTTCCGAGAATGACGGTGAACAGCCTTTCATTACCATCAGTTATCATGGAGAGACTTATACTGTCAATCTCTCTCCTTATCCCGCTTACGACAGTTACAAATCGATACAGCGTAGACACATATTTTCTGACGAAGAAAATGAAGAACTGGCAAAAGCTGAATTCGGCCTGATGGTTATCATGCCTTTCGGAAAAGACCATAAGTCATCCTTCCACTTCCAGCTCAAACTCATTGATGCCCTGATGCCGGAGCCGGTGGCCATCATCGATGAAAGTGCCGAACAGATTTTTTCCGGACAATGGGCCCACCTGGCTGCTGTTTCAAATACTCCTCCCAGCCCACAGTACATCTATCAGATACATGCCGTAACGGATGAAAAGGACGAAGTCTGGCTTCACACACACGGACTGGCCCGATGTGGCTTACCGGAAATAGAAATTCTGGATGCAGGAAAGAAAAACCTGAACGAAATTGGAGAAGTGATGAACACCATGGCTTGCAGCCTGCTTGACAACGAAGAAATTCCGGAAGCAGGAGAACCGGTATTGCTGGCACGATTTGCTGACAACTCACCATTAGTGGGCACACTGATGCCATGGCCTGAAGCACTGCACCGATACCCTCAGGAGGTAAACGGAGGACTCCTGCAACGTAAATATGGACACAACACCCGCTCCTGCATGCTTTTTGCCTACCCAAGCGAAGAAGCCATGAATCAGCATCAATATGTGCCTATTACCGACCTTGCGGACAAAATGGACGATAACCTGCTGTGCATGATTACCAATGCCGAAACACGGCGTATGAAAGACATGGCTCTTGAGCGCCTTGACTATATGAGAAGAGCTTGTGCATCCGACCCGGAATCGGCTATCGTCAAACTGGGGCTGACGGTCGATCCGAAATTCGCAGACCCCGATGAAAAAGAACAGAAAGAACACATCTGGTTCCGCATGAAAGGTTTCATCGGCCCCGACACATTCCGGGCAGAAGCACTGAACGAACCCTACTATATCAGCTCTTTGCATTGTGGTGACGTAAATGTGTATCACGTCTCTGAAATCACCGACTGGCGTATCCTGACGGCAGACGGACAAATTTCTCCGGATGACATTTACCTGCTTAACTACACCGTTTCCGATTCCAAAAGCTGACATCACACCAATGTGCTTGCAGTCTTCCGCCTATTTTTAGTAACTTTGCAAAAGTTACTAAAACCCACTCACTCATGAGAACTCTGCTCGCCATCGATTCATTCAAAGGCTGCCTTTCTTCAGCAGAAGTAGAGGCAGCCTTTTCTCACGCCCTGACCGCCCGCGGGGCAAAAGTCCGTTCCCTCCCTATGTCCGACGGAGGGGAAGGGATGCTTCCGGCCTTTATCACCGCCCTCCACGGGCAACTTCTCCAAGCGGAAGTACACGACCCGCTGATGCGCCCCGTCACCGCTTGCTACGGCATTGCTCCCGATGGAACCGCCGTCATTGAAACTGCGCAAGCCTGCGGGCTGACGTACTTGTCTGCCGAAGAACGCAATCCGTTAGTGGCCACCACCTACGGTGTAGGCGAACTCGTGGCACACGCCATACGGCACGGATGCCGGCGCTTCCTTATCGGACTAGGCGGAAGCGGTACGAGCGATACCGGAAAAGGCATGCTTCAGGGCCTGACCGACTCTCTGGCTCCCGGCTGCACGATAGAAAACGTGTTAAACGGTCCCCTGTCCGACTGCCACTTCATACTGGCCAGCGATGTACGCAATCCGCTCTACGGACCCGAAGGAGCCGCCCAAGTTTTCGCCCCACAGAAAGGAGCCACTCCCGCGATGGTGGAAGAACTGGACCGACGCGCCCGTCAGTTTGCCAAAGAATCTGCCCGACGCATGGGCAGAGACGCATCCTTCCAACCCGGTGCCGGAGCTGCCGGCGGACTGGGATACGCCTTCCTGCAATTCCTTCAAGCCACTACTCAATCGGGGGCCGACCTCCTGCTCGACCTCTGCAAATTCGACACCCTCCTGGCACATACCGACCTCGTCATTACCGGCGAAGGACATGCCGACCGTCAGACACTCATGGGCAAGCTTCCCGAACGGGTGATGCGACGGGCACAGACACAGCATGTTCCCGTCTGGCTGGTAGCCGGAAAAGCCAGCGATACCGAATCTCTGGTGAATGCCGGGTTCAGTCGGGTGGACAGCCTTACCCCCGACGGTATGCCCCTTAAAGAAGCCATCTGTCCGGAAGTCGCCCGGGAGAATATCCGCCAGTGGGTAGAAACCGTATGGAATCAGCTGAAAAATAGTACCTTTATCCCGAAATAATCTTATCATAAAAAGAACGTAATTCTACCATTCAAGAAACCCTTCCATGCCATCAATAATAAATTAGCACATATCATTAGCATTCTGGATTGTTTCACTGGTAGACCCAATAGTACTACCTCCCATTAAAATTATCTAAATTCATACCTATCTGCTGAAGAAATCTCTTAACATCTATATCAAATTCTTCCTTCAATCTAACCAAATAATCAGCAAGCGCCTCTCCTTCATGCTCATAATAATAGTTCAGCTCACCTAAGCTCTTAAACCACCTCCAGGCTTTGTAGTTAGCACTAGAACAAACAGTATTTTCTGGAAGCATCTTCACTTCACAGTCCGAATTTTGACGAATACCGAACCAGATACCATTCAAATCAAAATAAACAAAAAGATATTTATATATCGGATGCTGAAAACCGCCCTCATGACGTAAAGAAGCATTCTCTACTCCCGGGATACAAGTCTCTATTACCTCTTTACGTCGAGTACCGATCAAGATATCTTCTTCATTCCGATAAGATTTATGATAAAGCCAACAACAAGCCATGTCTCCATTAACCCTTACCAAGAAAGTCTTGTCGCGCGATCTGTCAAAATATTCTTTGCACATATCACCGTTCGTATACAAGAACTTCACCCAGTACAACTTCTTTTTTCGATCATATGACAATTCATCATATTGTTTCATCCATTCCCTGTCACGATAAACAAGATATTCACCGGCATCACATCCTTTTCCGGAAGCCAACCAATGCAGATAATCCCTAAACATTCTTTTAATAAAAACTGCCGGGAATCCATCTTCCAGCCGGAAATGACTAGGTGCATTGCCCATAAAAACTTTATTAAGCCCTTCTCCATCCTCTTCTACATAAAAAGTCAAACACGTCCGGACAAATGAAAAATCTATTATACTTGCGTCATACCGACCTTCCACAAGACATTCAAAATGTTTAGCAATTCTGACCATTTCATCCGCTGTGATAGTTTCCTCATCCGGTAACAACATCGAAATCTGTCCTTTAAACCTGATATCTTTTTCGAGATTAGTAAATACGGAAATCAACTCCCGATTCCCTCTTGAAAGACTTATTTTCAGCTTTTCTTCTTTAAACTGGAAAATGTTAAAATACTCTTCCTTTGCCTCCATAAGGTAATCTTCAATACCTTCGGCTGGAACCTCATCAATCTTCTTTATGATATTAAAAATGTTATTGCTGTCTATATTCGTATTAGCAATCAAGTTATGAACCAAACGCCACCATAACCAGAAGTGATCTTTATCCACTAGAGAAAAGTCTGTTTTCTGAGCATATTGAACAATTGCATAATTGAATACACGCACAGACCATGTGGGAATATTGAAAATAGACAATAACTGATTCGTTTCCCCCTTATACTCTAATGACGCAACCACCGACTCCACACAATCAAAATTGATAGTTATCCAATCAAAGATGCGTTCTACCAAATCCTTATTCTTCACCAGTTCTGAATAGGCCTCAAATGGTATAAATCCCACATCTGTACGATTCCCTTTCAATTTACTATCCTCTATTGCAGACACATAGAAGAAATTATCGTTTGTATTTCTTATTTCCAGAAACAATGCTGTCTCGTTAATGTAATTCTGATAACAAACATCTGTTTCCAAATTCAGCACAGAAGCCTTGCTGTCAAAAAAACAAAGCCATGAATTATCTATTTTCGTTTTAAAAGCTTCTGAGAGCGCCACCTCTGACTGAAACTTCTGCTTGAAAAGTTCATACGTAGTAAGATCTCTTCCTCTGGAATTCATTTTCTGATACAAAAACTCATCCGTATCTTTATCCAGCAACATGTAATCAAAGACCAGTCCGCATTTGTCAGAAACAAGATTATTCGCCATTTTAAGGAGAAAATCCGAACTGACATTCTTCAATTTACCGTGAATAGCATCTAGCATCACCAACATATTATTTACCGTAGGATCTTTCTCCCAAACGGTAAAATAATTTGCCGATTCCCTCAGATATGTGCCAAGACTATCTCCAACTTCACTCCAATTATCAAACGAAAGCAACAACTCCGTAAACTCAGATGCATACATGCGGCCATGCCAGCCAAAATGGCTCAAACATCTGCTCAATTCCTCAGATACATCTCTTCCTAATCTTTTGGCCAAATACAAATGAAACAGATAAGCCGTAGTCAAACGTTGCTGCCCATCCACAGCCACAAATCCTTTCAGAGCGCTATTAGCAGAACCATAAACTAAACCCATATGCGTGATAGATTTTCCACAAGCTGCAGCTATAATATCATCTATAAACTTCAACCGGGTATCTTCTATCTTTTTATCATTTATACGTCCCTGAGCATAGTCTCTCTGATAATCAGGCACGGCTATATTACCCTGTAACAACTGATACAGAGTCTTATTTTTTTCTATATTATTACTCATTTTACAAACCGTTCAATAGTGCATAGCAATTCATTTCTAAAAGCCTCCGTATCCGACTGTTCACCATTCCCATATGGCGTTTTTCTCCAATGATAGAGCTCTGAAGGACATTTCCGGAATGCCTTTGTAAACATTCTTTCGGTTCCTTTTGGAACAAAATATCCTTCTCTCATTCTGTCCATCAATATTGCCGATTTTACGGCAAACGGTGATGCTGCATAAGCCCGATCACGGTTAATGCCTACATTCAAAAGCGCCAAATTCCCTATATTATTCTGTTCCTTATCAAAGAATTCATCCACAACATAGTCAGTATCAAAAGTCTTTTCCTCCTCAATATAGGCATTTACTCTATTAAACATCACTTTAAATTCTTCCTTTCCTCCAATCTTATCTGATATAGCACGATTCAATCGTTCACGAAAATCAGACTCATCCTCCTGTTCTTTCCTTTCCATCATTACCGCAGCCACAATTCTCATCAGCTCAACCGTTTCTGGATACTGCTGCTTCAGTTTATTCATCTGCTCCTCTGGCGTATACTTCAAAATATTACAAATCCACTGCTGCCACTCAATGCCCGATCTCAACGACTCACTATTAGTGGCATGCACATGTTCTTTATCATACCTGTCGGCCGCATACAGTTGAAATGGAAACTTCGAATTAAATCCATACCTATCCATCAGTTTGTCACTCTTAGATTCTCGTTTCTGATACATATCGCACAAAATATTATAAAGCAACAACATGGAATGCATCTTATTATCCTTGTACACCATATTAGGTATCTGCAACAAATCACCCACCCAATTCTTAATACGACCATGCAACAAACTATCAAAATTGTCACTAGCTGCATCCGCTATGATATCAGAGATAGGAACATTAGCTCCATGTACCAAGAAACCAATCAGATTATAATACAAAGGCTGTTCATACCATTGTTCCAACACATGAAATATATGAATCAACCTACTCCAAACATTCTTCTGCTGCTTAACAAGACGCTTCAGTCCCAAATAGACAGGATATTCAATGTATTCTTTAGAGTTATCTGAAGCTCCGCCCGCTTCCTTAACGACAAGAGACAACAAGATTTCCATCCGGCTTTTATCATGCGCATTGTTCACTTCAGAACAGATAAAAGCATAAAATCGATTATCCTGAAGCACATATTCCATGTGTTGCCAAGCCATTGCCCTTTCTGATCTCAATGTAGAAGGTGTAACATCTGGTGACAATAACAGCACCTTGCAAAGTTCCACATCAGTTAGCGGAATTCTTTTCCCATTCAAACGTTCAAACATTTTCGGTCCCTCAGTTGAATTCTCCAATTTATACCACAAGAATGTAGCTTTCTCAAAGAAATTCTTCTGAAAACTCTCACCCGCTAATATTTCCCTCACCTCTTCAGCCACTCTCTCAGCATCCTTAAAGCGCCGTATATCAGGAGTCACATCTGTATGAGCTACATTTTTTTTCAGATAGTCTGTACTATAATTACGCTGGGAGTATTCAATGGAAAAGACAGGTGGTGTATCATACTTTTTATTAGTAATAATCCCCTGCGTATACATGTATCGCCATATGAGATAAAACGTGGTCAGACGCTGTTGCCCATCGACCAATATATATTTTCCGGTCTCCTCTGCCACCACTATAGGCTGCAAATAATACGGCTTTTCGCAGGCATATTCAGCAAGATCATCAATCAAATATCTGACATCCAGTTTTCTCCACTTGTATCCGCGCTGATATGATGGAACAATAAATGCACAGTCTTTTAAATCAAAGATAGTCTTAGTATCATTCATTTCTCAATAGTATTATACGAATACACAAATATATTCTTTTATTCCCATGTATCCATTATAAAATCAGATTAATCCTCTCACCAAATCCGTATCCACCGTTCAGACGACGTTCCCACACACATACAGACCACAAAATGAATGATCCAAACAGTGGCTAAGATTATCATCAAGATACAAATTAAATTCTTTTTAGTGGTTGATTTCATTGTCTTTCCTCTTTTTCTGCAATTATACATTAAGCCATATTATCTCTTGCATTTGGTGAAAACCCGCAACCTGAACTGGTGCGGCGGAAGCGTCTCATCCGGGTATATCCCCCATTTACCCTCCGCGTCGGGCGGAAGCTGTAAAAAACATTCGTGCACCACGTCCATCGCCTCCGTTGTTTCCTTGTCGTCCGACCAGTCCGCATTCTCTATTGAGAACACAGCCATCGCCACCTCATCTGCAGACGAATACTTCGCCGGCAGTTTCTTCCACCAGTCCTTCACTTCCTTCCTCAGAAAATCCAGATTACCGGCAAGCATAAAAAAGTCGACGTGTTTAGAAGGAGTCGGAAACCGCAGAAAAGTCTTGAAATCATTAAAGTCGAAGGTAATCATGCAACGACGCAGCACCATCCCCAAAAGCGAATCCGTAAACTCGATTATCTTCCGGTCCGCTTCCTGATACACTTCCGTAAGCGTGGCATACCGGGAGTCATCATAATCCACTGTATAAAGAGCGTCTACCATCGGTTCTAACACCTTCAGCAAACCTAAAGCATTCTTCCGCTTTTCCGCTCCCTCCGACGAATGGGGAATCGTTGCCACCAGAATGATTGCCTTGTTTCCCACCTCTCTGGCCTTCTGCAGGAAAGACCTGATGCACCCCTCTCCTGTTCCTCCACCAAGGCATACCACAAACATCGCCACAAGTCTGCCCCTTAATACACTCTCTATTGCTGGGAAAGACTTACTGCATTCATACTCCGCAAGAAAACGGTCCTTACCGCTACCCAGTCCTTCCTGTCCAATCAGGTATTTGCCGCACAAGGACAACTCATCCATTTCCTTCCGATTCATGCCAAACGCATACAGTTGCACATCAGGCAGACAGCATTTCCGCATCTGCTCTACCACACGACCTGCTCCCCCACCAATGCCCACTATAGATGCAAAACGTCCACTTCCCGGAATCAGCGCTCTGTAATCGAATAGCTTATCTAAATTCTCTTCCATACATTTTTTCTTTTAATGATTTTCATAATGTATGGCAAATATACACTTGAAGATATGCCATATAGGGGAATATGAAGAAAAAAATATGGTAAGACATCAAATTTCAGACAACAAAGCCAGTCCCTTTACCGTCAAAAGATATTTCTGACGAGGATGACGCGGCTTGTCGGGATACAACAAAGTCACAAAGCCATCTTCTACAGAAGGGAAAAGGTAAAGACGAAGAAAATTATCCCTTCCCTTTAACTGTAGTTTTTCCATCATCATTTTTACGGACATCTGCTCCCTCCCAATCACAGCTACCAAACGTTCTATATCAGGGTTATCTGTATGAACCTTGTCCTGAGCTTGTCCTGAGCTTGTCCTGAGCTTGTCCTGAACTTGTCCTGTTTTCAAGGTTTCTGCCAAGTTAGGTTGGTTCTTCCATTCAGCGGGAGGAGCAATATGAAGATAACGATTGCGCAAGTCCCATTGGTCTCCCAATAACAGATTCCGGAAAAAACGCTCCAAATATATAGGTGCATAATCAATACCTTTCTGTGCATTCTTGTAATTCGCTCTCACCAATGCATTACGGAAATACCAGGAATGATCTGCAAACAGATTGTTACTCACATCAAATCCAATGGAACGTAAATATAAAATCGTAAAAACAGCTGTAGTACGCGTATTCCCTTCTCCAAAAGCATGAATCTGCCACAAGCCCGAAACAAACCGTGCAATATGAGCAACAATCTCATCCGCTGAAAGTCCTGCATAACTGAAGTTTCGCTCCTGTTCCAAATCATAGTCTATGGCTCTCCGTAAATCTTCCCAGTTCAAATAACTAACAGAATCCCCATTCAGCACCCATTCTTTTTTCATGATGTCATATTCCCGTACTTGTCCAGCAAACTTCAAAACTCCCTCAAATATTCTTCGGTGCAGTGAAATATATCCATTTGTACTAAAATCCAATGTGCGTGTGGACAGAATCTTCGTAATATTAGCAGAGACCTTGTCGGCCTCCTGCTTTCCCTCGTCATCCGGCTCACGATTCGTTTTTGACTGATAATAACTCTTTATCTGTTCACGCACTTCATCAATGGTCATTTCACCTTCAATATGCCTGCGTGCCATATCTTTCAGATATTCAGAGGGCTTCAGACCGTCTACAGCCTGAAGTCCAATTGCAGTCCGCCAGGCATACGCACGTTGCTGCCTATCCAACTCACTTTGTCTTATATATTCATCAAAATCGGTCATGATTTTTCGGTCTTAAAATTATCATTATAAATCTTATTTAATTTACAGTCATAGAGATGAATAAATATATCATAAATTAAGCTCTGACCTAAATTTCTCTTTAAAAAGTCTGTAGTCTTTATCGTTAAACTGCTCTTTCATACTTTCCAGAACACGTTTTTCCGTTTCGGGACTCCAATATATTTTCAATCTCTCTTTAGCTCTTGTAATAGCTGTATAGAAAATATTGTGACTTATCATTTCTTCAATTTCATTAGTAATCACGACTTTCACGGAATCATATTCCAACCCCTGAGCCTTATGGATAGAAACAGCATAAGCTATCTGAAACGGAACAATAGAGCCCAAATCATCATCATCTTCATCACCATCATTTTGAAGTTCTACCTTAAAGCAGATAACAGAAGTATTTTCAGCCACAGAATCCAGCAGTACTAAATCTAACCCCAATACATCTAGCTCATTGACAACCATATATATTTCTATCGTAAAATACACACCGTCTTCTTTCTCCTCTATAGCCAAAATCTTTCCTTTCAGATTATTGTAAATCAAAGGAGAAAATCTGTTTGATTCATTAAACAAAACGGGATCCCCTACTTTATAAGTCTGTACTCCGATTCTTACAGAAGGATTGTGATTATTGCTTTGCAGAAACTTATTTATGTTATTAATTCCATACAAACCGTCATAATTCAAGCAAAGTACAATCTCATCCTCCCTACTTTTTGAAAATATGGAATCATCCAAAGCTGATGAAAATCCATACTTAGTAATAAATTCCAATCTGTCATCCGTAATCCGTCGTACCTTATCCCAAACTTCTTTCAAACCATGATCAGTCGTACGATATGTAGAAGTCAGTTCAACTACAGCACTTTTAGGCATAATAAAATGAGCAATACTAAACCAATTACCAAATAATATGGACTCAATCTGGTATACATCCCCAACCAACAGCAGAAGCTGAAAATTTGATTTCTCTAACACTTTCACCATATCTCTGTTACTAACAGTACTACATTCATCTACACATAAAATATCGCATTCCAGATTAGAACTGCTAGTCGAAAGATATTTTGTAATTGTCATAAAATCTGCATTATCAGCCGTCACTTTACGGCGAAGATTTTCTACCGCAGGATTTGTATTCGCTAAAAAAATTTTATGTTTATCTTTAAAAAATAAAGAAATATAATTTATCATCATGGATTTACCCGTACCAGCCGGACCATAAATAAGAGCAACTTTAGAATCTTTGAACAAAGTCTTTATTGCCTCTTTCTTTTCTTCACTATCTATATTAATCTCCGGAGTTTTCATCCAAGATTCCACTGAATTGACGTAGTTTCTAATCCCACTTTCTGTATGCTTCAACAAATTTGAGATTATATCTCGAACATGGTCTTCATATTCTTTAATATAAAAATATCCTTTATACGACTCAATACGCAAATGCTGATGTTTTCTGTATAACACGTCATTATACCTTTCTGCTAAAATCTCCGGCTCCTCAAAGTGCTGCACTTCACTTGCAGGAGTATACAATGCTCCGTTACGCTCTGTATTGTTTTTTATAAATCGAGCAAACAATTCATGTTTGCGACCGGAGTAGTCTATACAATAGAACAAATCAGAAATTGAAGGATTATGATTTACCAACGAAAAATTAAATGGAATCTTATCAAAAGGAATGCACTGATAGCTTAGATGCAAATTAGAAAGTATAGCACATTGATTTGCAGATAATTGTCGCTTAATTATCTTATTATTCAAATGATAAAGCAAATAACGAAGCACATTTGTTCCTGCCCCTCCATTAGAAATAAAACTCCGGCAAGTCGTTAAAAGACTGGATATAAGATTATTTCTAGTTCCTTTCCGTATATAGGTCATGCAATTTGCATAAAATTTATCTGAAGCATCCATCAAATCAACCAGATTCATTCTGGATCGAGTCAGGAATTCCATTAAATTAGAATATTCTTTAAGGCTCTCATATTCTTGTGAATACCCAAAAATCTTTGCAAAATTTCTAAACTCACAAGCCCTGATAGATACATTCCAATCTACAATAACCACAATCGGCATTCTACGTCCCAATACCTGAATATCAAACTCAGCCAAATGTAGTTCCACCGCATAATACGAAGATATTTCCTGTTTCGTGAAGGCAATTATCCTGTCAAATTTACTAGATTTATCATGTGCTGGAATAAAAGTCACTTCATAAAAAATCACATCATTAACAATTACAGGATGTAATTTTTCAATATAGAATCGCCCATGCTGAATTGTTTTCTGAGCTATAGCGTCTCTATTTTCGAGTACTTTCTCTATAGCTTCATAATATTCGGCAAATGCAGTATCCGTATTCAATGGAAACTTATGAAGATTTTCCAGCAATTCTATTCCATAGTTATCCTTCATAAAAGTCCTTATGCGCAACAGATACTCATAATATTTAAGCATCAACCTCTCTGAACTATCTGGGTCCAATGTATAATGAGAAACGGATATTTGCAATAATTTATGGAATTGATTCAAGAAGCGATACTTTCCTTGAAGAGTATTTATAAACTTAATAGCGTTTTTTATGTTTTGATATTCATTCTCTACCAGCGGGTTGCTTGAAGCCACATAAATTTTTACAAAAATACATTCCAGAAAATTACGCAATTGGGATAAAATGTTCTGAGACAACAAACCCCGTTCATTATCCTGTAATGATTCTATATTTTTACAAATTGCCTCATTGCAAGAATATATTCTTTTATCTATTATGTCCATAGCCATATATTTACGCTGTTTTAAAATACAATAAATTTCGCTTGTTTCATCGGTTTATCTTACTTTGTTTTCCGAGTAATATCCCCACCACATACACCGGTTGATACTTCGTCCCCGCATTCTTCAACACCCCTTCCTTCACCAGCTCCCGAATCACCCGCGTAGACTTCGACGAATTAAACCCAGTGAGCCGTTCAAAATCGCGGCGTTGCAGGAAAGAATGCGTCTTGAAATGCTCCGCTAATTTCTGTTTCACCTCTTCCTCGTCCAGTTTGGCAGAATGATGCGCCTCGTCTACCTTGCGCTCCAGATACACACTCTGAAAACGGTCAATCAAGTCTTTGTCAGGCGTGAACTTGATGCTTCTCACCTGCACATCGTTATCCTTAATATACTTCGGATTAATATCTGGCGTACATTTCAGGCTCAGACTGAAATAGCCGATTCCTTCCAAATGCACCGCATATCCGTTGCTCAGGTTCTCATAAAGTTCATCGTTCAGGGCCGTGATGACGGCTGCCACATCGGCTGGAGAGACGGTACATTTCCTGCGTATCGCTTCACGGATTTCACGGGTGGTCACCACGTCTTTGGTAATCACTTTTGCATGCAACTTCGGTACGGAAACTCCCTCCTTTACCGGATTCTCAAACAGGTCAAATTTTATAGCCATAATCGTTTTAGTTATATTGTTATTATACTTCTTTCGAAACGCTTATACAAAAATACCTCGACACGTAGCTGTCAAGGTCGCGACACGAACGTGACGAGACATCAGCACGAACGTGTCAAGACCTCGTCACGTACG
>OHAE01001770.1_pt1 | contig 14919 bp, 10 predicted proteins | sample 1577061 | NCBI WGS metagenome assembly OHAE01 (sample SAMEA3541535, study PRJEB24748) | human gut metagenome | biome: human gut; feature: human-associated habitat; material: faeces | place: China | collected 2012
CCGGAGGACAGCGGTTCTTTTTCTTTCATTTAACCAGTTCACATGAATCGTTTCTTTATTCTATTACATATTTAATTCCTTAATTATCAACATTTAATCATTCGTATAGGTGTCTTTATCCGGTCCCGTGTACCCGAGCTCATGGGCACGCCTGCGCGAGACCGGATGTAGATTGCACCATTTCCGGTTGAACAAGAAGGGAAAACAAAATGCTTTAAGAGGTGATTTTGCTTAAGAAATGCATAGTTTATGGTTGATAATTAATGGCCTGTACAGTATTCTCGCCTTAAAACAGCAAGTGGAAGATGGAAGATCGAAATGATTTTTCCCATAAGAAGGCTTTGCATTAATTTATTTTCCGGAGTTCCATCACAAGCAATAGCTTTGAACACCCGGAGGATGTACTGGCCCACGAAGTACGGGTGTCGAAAATAGATTTCATCGACGACCGTAAGTTTACACACCGCGTCAGCCAAATGACGTTTTACCGTTACCCACTATCCAAATACTTCCCCGGGCATTTACTGTGGGCAAGAACGGCCGAGGAGGAAGAATCTCAAGAATAGGAAGATAACTCCGGTATCAACGGCAAAGGATGAAAACTCTAAAAGACATATCCCAGATTCACATAGAATCCTACATCGTGTGCCCTGCTTGAATAGCCGAAAGAGGCCTCTAACGGACCGAACAAGCTATCGTAACCATATCCCAGGCTGCCTCCCCAAACCGGCTTACCACTTAGGATATCAAAAAAGTTATCTTCCCGCAACGCCACATTCCCGGTGAGAGTGACATAATTCTTACCCCCGATACGCTGACGTACCTTCAAACCGGCTATGATAACAGAATTATCGACTATCTCCAGATTGGTGATCCCGGCAAAAGGAAGTTGCTGAGGCAAGTAATGACCAAAATTATCTCCACCGATGGCATTCAGATAGGGATAAGGGATATCTTTGCCTATAAGAATACGTCCATACAAAGAAGGAATCAAAGCAAAACGGTCGGTAACCGAAAAGACACTGGCCCACGAGGCGGTCAAAGCAGAAAAGGGAGCATGACCTTTATACTGTGTCAGGTTATCGGTATAAAGTGAATAATTCCCCTGGAGATCGGTCCCTTTCGAGGGAAAATATCCCTTATTGTAAGTATTATAATGCAGTTGGGCATAATAGCTGAAGAAGTGTTGGGGTTTCACCTTCAACTGTTGCCCGCCCGCATTATATAGAAAGTCCTTATACTTGAAGAACTCAAAACGCAGTCCGGCTCCAAAACGAAGGTTACGATACCACACATCCGAAAACCCCAACTCACCGGAATGGTATTTATAAGTAGTGTTATAAGCACGTTTCCCGTGATCGTAAATATTAATATCGTTATACTCAAACTGATAAGCGAGATTGAAATTTCGCATCTGCATCGGAGCCAATGTATAGTCCACCCGGGCCAGGTAGCGTTTTCCAAGACGTCCGGTCAGTGAAAGCCACGATGGAATACGTGTATTGAGGCGGGTGCTCACATTCAACAGCAATGAAGCGATCTCTTCCGAGTCGAAACGGATCCCCAGATTGAGATTACGCTCGTACTTCTCTTCCAAAATAAAGTGTAGCAAATATCCCTGGTCGGTATCGGTCAGTTTGTAACTGACATTGGAATAAGCCTGGCTTCCGCGCAATGTAGCAAGTGCTTCATAAAGTTGCTCCATACGCATCCGGCTGTTCTCCTTCAGGTGACAGCGGTGCATAATCCATTTCTTGTCACTGTCTTCGATACCGTCAAAGGTGATCTCTTTCACAAATATATCTTTCTCGGACCATAAAGAAGTAAACGGGCCGTGTCGGGGGGCAACGTAATCTTCGGGTAGACCGATCTCTTTCTTCAGTCTGCGCAAAGCAGTCCACTGCGCGCGGGCTGCCTCTTCGCCACGGTGCATCAATGTGTCGAGTGCGGGAATGTTGAAACTTGCGGCAGAATAGCCTTTTACGTCGACTTTAATATACACCGTTGCCAATTTTATATTCTCTTCATATCGGGTTTGGCCGGTCAGATTGATGATCTGGTTGAATATCTCACCAAGATTATTCAGTTCATCCGCGGTCCGGAGATCATTCTGTACATCGACACCAATAATCACATCGGCTCCCATAGCCCGGGCTATGTTCGTGGGAAAGTTGTTTTTCATTCCTCCGTCAACCAGTATCTCGTCGCCCATACGGACGGGCGTGAATACGCCGGGAATAGCCATACTGGCACGCATAGCGGTAGCCAAGACACCATTGTGAAACACTACTTCTTCACCGTTCACAATGTTCTCGGAGACACAAGCAAACGGAATAGGCAGCTTGTTGAAGTTAATGGAATCGTGATAGCCTACAGTCAGTTCGGAGAAAAGATTACCCAGGTTCTGCCCCTTAATGACCCCTCCGAACACATTCGCCTTCAAATCCTTTTTCAAAGGAACAGAAAGAATATAAGTTTCAGAATTCTTCCGTTCAGTCATCGTTTGATCTTCCCAACTGATACGGTCACTCAACAGAAAAGACCAATTCTGGTGATTGACCATACTATCAAGCTGACAGGGGGTATATCCGATGGAATAAAGTCCGCCGATGATAGACCCCATACTGGTACCTACGATATAGTCGATAGGAATACCTGCTTCCTCAATCACTTTGAGGGCACCGATATGGGCTACCCCCTTTGCTCCTCCCCCACTTAGCACCACAGCTACTGATTTGCGCTGCTGCGCATACGCGGGCAGAAAAAGAAACAGACTGACAAATAAAACCAACAAGAAACTTACATACTTTTTCATGGCTGCTACATTGCTTTCAGATCGTTACAGATAAAAGACAAATGCAGGCAATGATTTGTTTAGCACAGGCTGAAGAATCCTATGTCCGGGCAGCCGCTTTACGGAACTGACGGAACTGCCACCACAACATGGCAGCCGATATCAGGCTGGCTATCAGGTCAGAAGTCGGCATACTGATCCAGACACCCGTCTGCCCCCAAAAACGCGGTAGAATCAACAGACAAGGAATCAGGATGAGTACCTGACGGGTAATGGAAAGGAAAATAGCTTTACTTGCCATCCCGATACTCTGGAAGAAATTGGAAGTGACCATCTGAAAGCCGACAATCGGGAAAAAGAGTACCACAATGCGGAGACCTTCGGCAGATTGGCGAATCAGCTCTTCGTGCGAAGTGAAGACGGACACTGCCAGGTCGGGAATAAACATTCCCATCAGAAAACCGGTAGTGGTGACAATGGTCGCACCATAGATGGTCAGTTTCAACACACGGGTGACACGGGGATATAGTTTTGCCCCATAATTGTATCCGGCAATCGGCTGCATACCCTGGTTCAGTCCCATCACAATCATAAGGAATAGAAATACCAGACGGTTGACAATGCCAAATGCCCCGATGGCAAGATCCCCCCCATACCGTTTCAAACCCTGATTTATCAGAATCACAATGAAACACGATGCAAGATTCATCAGGAAAGGAGACATACCTATAGCCAGCGAATCGAGAACAATTTTTCGCTTCAACCGGAAAATTCCTCGGTGGAAATGGAGTAATTCCTCCCTATTGCCAAAGAGCCTGAACTGCCAGGCAAGGGCAATCACTTGTGCCGTAATCGTAGCAATGGCCGCTCCCTGGATGCCCCAACCAAAACCATAAATAAACAAAGGATCGAGAATGGTATTGATAACCACTGTAGCAATGGTGGCAACCATCGCCTTCTGCGGATGACCTGCTGAACGAAGTACCGCATTCAGCCCCAGATAAATATGGGTGATGACATTCCCATAAAGAATCACTTTCATATAGTCACGGGCATAGCCCACCGTTTCGTCACTGCCTCCGAAGAAGTAAAGAATAGGATCAAGAAAAATAAGGGTTAATACGGTGAAAGCAAGCCCGATAATGATATTCAGTACCAGCACATTGCCCAATACCCGTTGCGCCGTATCGTAATCTTTTTGTCCCAGTTTGACCGAAATCAGCGTAGCGGCTCCCACTCCGACCAAGGAGCCGAAAGCAGCGGCAAGATTCATCAGTGGAAAAGTCAGAGCAAGTCCGGAAATAGCCATCGGACCCACTCCGTGACCAATAAAAATGCTGTCTACCATGTTGTAAAGAGAAGATGCGGTCATAGCGATAATAGCCGGAATGGCATACTGCATCAAGAGTTTTCCAATCTTTTCAGTACCCAGCGCAGTGGGCGTCTTTTGTCCTGTCATACCTATTATTTTGAGGGTGCAAAGATACAAATCTATTTAGAATTAAAGGTGAAGAATAAAGAATAAGAGTTACAATGCCGTATTTCTAAGAAAAGTTTCGTATTTTTGCCTCCAAAATTGAGTTAATATCTAACGAAATGAACATATTAGAACTAAGTGAACAGGAAATCATCCGACGTAACAGTCTGAATGAACTTCGCGCGATGGGCATCGAACCCTATCCCGCAGCAGAGTATGTAACCAATGCTTTCTCAACTGATATTAAAGCCGAATTCAAAGATGACGAGACACCCCGCCAGGTATCCGTAGCCGGTCGCATGATGAGCCGCCGCATAATGGGTAAAGCCTCTTTCATTGAATTGCAGGACTCTAAAGGCCGCATCCAGGTATATATCACCCGTGATGACATCTGCCCGGGAGAAGACAAGGAAATGTACAACACTGTGTTCAAACGCCTGCTCGACTTAGGCGACTTCATCGGAATCGAAGGCTTCGTATTCCGCACACAGATGGGCGAAATCAGTATCCATGCACAAAAGCTGACGGTGCTCGCCAAATCGATCAAACCACTGCCTATTGTTAAATACAAAGACGGCGTAACTTACGACTCTTTTGAAGATCCTGACCTCCGTTACCGCCAGCGTTATGTCGATCTGGCTGTCAACGAAGGCGTTAAAGATATTTTCATCAAACGCAGCAAAGTGTACAGTTCCATGCGCGAATACTTCAACTCAAAAGGATACATGGAAGTGGAAACTCCGATCCTGCAGGCCATTGCCGGAGGAGCAGCCGCGCGTCCGTTCATGACTCACCACAATGCTTTGGATATTCCTTTATACATGCGAATCGCCAGTGAGCTCTACCTGAAACGCCTTATTGTCGGTGGTTTTGAAGGTGTATACGAGATCGGTAAAAACTTCCGTAACGAAGGTATGGATCGTACACACAATCCTGAATTCACCTGTATGGAGATATATGTAGCCTACAAAGACTACAACTGGATGATGGAATTTACCGAAAAAATGATCGAAAAGATCTGTCTGGATGTAAACGGTACTACCGAAGTAAAAGTAGGCGACAACATCATCAATTTCAAAGCGCCCTATAAGCGTGTCACTATGCTGGGAGCCATCAAAGAGCACACCGGTTACGATCTGACAGGAATGAACGAAGAGCAGATTCGCGAAGTTTGCAAGAAACTGAACATGGAGATCGATGATACGATGGGTAAAGGTAAACTGATCGATGAAATATTCGGTGAGTTCTGTGAAGGAACTTATATCCAGCCGACTTTCATCACTGACTACCCTATCGAGATGTCTCCGCTGACCAAAAAGCACCGTACCAACCCTGAACTGACAGAACGTTTCGAGTTGATGGTAAACGGTAAAGAGTTGTGTAACGCATATTCTGAATTGAACGATCCGATCGACCAGTTGGAACGTTTCGAAGACCAGATGAAATTGAGCGAAAAGGGAGATGATGAAGCGATGATCATCGACAAGGACTTCGTTCGTGCATTGGAATATGGCATGCCTCCTACTTCGGGTATGGGTATCGGTATGGACCGTCTGACTATGCTGATGACCGGTCAATCGACCATTCAGGAAGTATTGTTCTTCCCGCAGATGCGTCCGGAGAAAGTCGTACCGAAAGACAGTGCTTCCAAATTTATGGAGTTAGGCATTGCCGAGGAGTGGGTACCTGTCATCCAGAAAGCAGGATACAATCAGGTGGCCGACATGAAAGAGGTTAATCCGCAGAAATTCCACCAGGATATTTGTGGCATCAACAAGAAGTACAAATTGGAACTGACCAATCCGTCAGTTAACGATGTAGCCGAGTGGATACAGAAAATTAAATAAATTAAGAATGAAGAATGGCGATGAGAAGCCGGAGCTTTTGACTTCCAGCCTTCCCTGTACCATTCTTCATTCTTCATTTTTAATTCTTAATTTATAGAAATGAAATTACCCGGTAAGATAGCGATAATGGGCGGAGGAAGCTGGGCTACAGCCATCGCAAAGATGTGTCTGGCTCAGGAAGAGTCTATCAATTGGTATATGCGGCGCGACGACCGCATCGCCGATTTCAAACGACTCGGGCATAATCCAGCCTATCTGACAGGCGTAAAATTCGACATGAAGCGCATCAATTTCAGCTCCAACATCAATGATGTGGTGAAAGAGTCTGATACGCTAATCTTCGTCACCCCTTCTCCATATCTGAAAGCTCACCTGAAAAAGCTGAAAACACGGATCAGAGACAAGTTCATTATTACCGCTATCAAAGGTATTGTCCCCGATGACAATCTGATTGTTTCGGAATACTTTAACAAGGAATATGGCGTTCCTCCCGAAAACATCGCTGTATTGGCCGGTCCCTGTCATGCCGAGGAAGTGGCACTGGAACGTCTCTCCTATCTCACCATCGCTTGCCCGGACAAGGATAAGGCACGTGTTTTTGCCCGCAGACTGGGCAGCAGCTTCATCAAAACTTCTGTCAGCGACGATGTGATAGGGATTGAATACAGTTCCGTACTGAAAAACGTATATGCCATAGCAGCAGGCATCTGCAGCGGCTTGAAATATGGAGACAACTTCCAGGCCGTACTGATATCAAACGCCATCCAAGAAATGAATCGCTTCTTAAATACGGTACATCCGATAAACAGAAACGTAGATGAATCTGTTTATCTGGGTGATTTGTTGGTGACCGGCTACTCTAACTTCAGCCGTAACCGTACATTCGGTACCATGATCGGTAAGGGATACTCTGTAAAGAGTGCCCAAATCGAAATGGAGATGATAGCGGAAGGATATTATGGAACAAAGTGTATTAAGGAAATCAATAAACATCATCACGTAAATATGCCGATACTGGATGCTGTATACAACATCTTATATGAGCGCATATCTCCGATGATTGAAATAAAATTGCTGACTGACTCGTTTAGATAAACAAGGAAGCAGACAAATAACTCTTTAACTCCTAAATAAAGAAAGATATGATTAGTTTGAACATTGAAAAAACTTTTGGATTCATTTCCAAGGAATCGGTTTCTGCCTACGAAGCTCAGGTAAAAGCCGCACAGGAAGCGCTGGAAAACGGCACTGGTAAAGGTAACGACTTTCTGGGGTGGTTGCATCTGCCCTCTTCTATCAGTAAAGAGCACCTGGCCGACCTGAAGGCTACTGCACAAGTATTGAGAGACAACTGTGAGGTAGTGATCGTAGCCGGTATCGGAGGAAGTTACCTGGGTGCCCGTGCGGTGATCGAGGCATTGTCAAACAGCTTCACTTGGTTACAGGAAAAGAAAACAGCTCCGGTCATGATTTATGCCGGCCACAATATTGGTGAAGATTATCTGTATGAACTGACAGAATTCCTGAAAGACAAGAAATTCGGTGTAATCAATATCTCCAAATCCGGTACGACTACGGAGACCGCTCTGGCATTCCGCCTGCTGAAGAAGCAGTGTGAAGATCAACGCGGCAAAGAGATGGCAAAGAAAGTAATCGTAGCAGTTACAGATGCCAAGAAAGGTGCTGCACGCGTTACTGCAGATAAAGAAGGATACAAATCTTTCATTATCCCTGACAATGTAGGAGGACGTTTTTCCGTATTGACTCCGGTAGGTTTATTGCCTATCGCAGTAGCCGGATTCGATATCGAGCAACTGGTAAGCGGTGCTGCCGACATGGAGAAAGCTTGTGGAGCCGATGTTCCTTTCGCAGAAAATCCTGCAGCGATTTATGCCGCTACTCGTAACGAACTGTACAAGAACGGCAAGAAAATAGAGATTCTTGTTAACTTCTGCCCGAAGCTTCACTACGTAAGCGAATGGTGGAAACAGCTTTACGGAGAATCTGAAGGAAAAGATAACAAAGGTATCTTCCCGGCAGCAGTCGATTTCTCTACAGACCTGCACTCGATGGGTCAGTGGATTCAGGAAGGCGAACGCACAATCTTCGAAACAGTGATCTCTGTAGACAAAGTGAACCATAAGTTAGAAGTACCTTCGGATGAAGCTAACCTGGACGGCTTAAACTTCCTGGCAGGCAAACGCGTAGACGAAGTGAATAAGATGGCCGAACTGGGAACTCAATTGGCTCATGTAGACGGTGGTGTTCCTAACATGCGTATCGTAATTCCTGAACTGAGTGAATACAGCATCGGACAATTACTCTATTTCTTCGAAAAAGCATGTGGTATCAGCGGCTATCTGCTGGGCGTAAACCCATTCAACCAGCCGGGTGTGGAAGCATACAAGAAGAATATGTTTGCTTTACTGAACAAACCCGGATACGAAGAAGAATCAAAAGCTATTCAGGCAAGATTGTAAGAACCCAATAAAACAAGTATATAATAGAAAAGAGCGGCACACTACGGAGTACCGCTCTTTTCTATTATATACCGATTCATCAGATCAATCGTCTTGCTTATCGGAAGTTTTGATTTCCAACTCATACTTGGCTCCTTCACAATTAACAGGCTTAGAGAAAAGATAGAATTTAAGTTTCACTCCAGCTTCGGTCACTTGCTGCACCTTTGCCCGCAACCCCACTTTAGTTTGAGAGACTCCATCTTTAAAACCTAACTTACCATTATCCTTATCCGTAAACTCCTTATCATCACTGAGAGCCTCTTCCGGCAATTCATTGAAATCAACCGTCACAGCGGTTGCCTCACTGCCCAGAGTCTCCTCTTTCACCAGAAACGTATTTAGTTCTTCTCCGTTTCCATCCAGTTTCAATGAAATTTCAAGTTCATCATCAACTTTCAGAGGGGGCAATACCTCCATTTGCCGGGCATAATCCATCTCTCCTCCATTGACATAAAGCCCTTCCATTTCTATTGTAGGACTGGGAACAGAATCTTTGCAAGCAGTAGTCAGCAAGCATAACGACAGTAAGGGAAAAAATAGTTTTCTCATGCAATCATATCACTTAATAGATTTTGCAAAAATACATATTCTGTTCGATTCACCAAAATAATCGTATCTTTGCACTCCAAATCAATAGGTATATATCATGTTTCAGGAAGCAATTGCGCAATATCTCAAGCAAAATCATTATCCATCCATTCAGTTAAAATCCGTTCTTTTCGATATGGACGGTGTACTTTTCAACTCCATGCCTTATCACGCCGAAGCATGGCACAAAACGATGGGAGCTCACGGACTTCATTTGAGCAAGAAAGAAGCTTATTTGCACGAAGGCCGCACCGGGGCGGGAACCATCAACATCGTATGTCAGCGCCAACTGGGACGCAATGCCACGCCGGAAGAGATAGAGAGTATTTATCATGAAAAGAGCATTGAGTTCAACAAGCATCCCCAAGCCGAACGCATGCCGGGTGCCTGGGAACTACTACAAAAAATCAAAGCGGAAGGTATCATCCCGACTGTAGTCACCGGCTCCGGACAAGCTTCATTATTAGACAGGCTTGAACACAATTTCCCGGGAATGTTCCGACAAGAACTGATGGTGACTGCCTTCGACGTCAAATACGGAAAACCCAACCCGGAACCCTATCTGATGGCACTGGAAAAAGGAGGATTGAAACCTAATGAAGCTATTGTCATCGAAAACGCCCCTTTGGGAGTAGAAGCCGGACACAAAGCCGGAATATTCACCATTGCTGTCAATACCGGTCCGTTGGATGGGCAGGTACTGTTAAACTCCGGAGCCGATTTACTCTTTCCTTCCATGCAAGCTCTATGTGAGTCATGGGAAGCGTTAGTCCGGTTCTTACATTAACCGCCCCTTAAAACAACAATAGCTGATAATTAAATAATTATCAGCTATATCTTTGTACTCCCGAAGGGAGTAATATTTTTAAAACAAAGCAAAACAGAAATAAACATATTCTATTGATTTAATGCACATTTACAAAACAATTACTCCTAATTATGTTTGGTTTTGTTGTGCAATATTGCGTATATGTTGTGCAAAAGCCTTATATTTGCACAACCAAAAACAATAAAGAATGGCAACCGTAAAAGCATTTATTAGAACTGGCAAAAAAGACAGAGAAGCTAATATCAGGTTTCGTATTTCAGATGGACGAAATGTTCAACTATACCACAAATCCGAACTCTTAATACTACCTTCCTTATGGGATGAAAAGAGAGAGCAATATAAAGCTAAATGCATCGTCAAAACAGAAGACCGCATACAGTTAAATACAGCGATATCAGATCGTAAAAAACTACTCCTTTCTATCTACAATGAAACCCCAGACATAACGAGCGAGAAGCTGGAACAACTTGCAGATGAACATCTACATCCCGAGAAGTACCATAAAAGCAACAATAACTTTTTCGATCTAATGGAAAGCTATCTGCAAAAGAAGAAGTTGTCAGAAGTTAGAGAAAGAAACTTTCAGGTACTCTTACGATCATTGAAGCGATATGAACTATTCATTTCAGCTTGCCATAAAAAAGATTTTAAACTAGACATTAACAAGATAGACACCGATACAATTGAAGATATAGAAAGCTTTCTTCGTAATGAACATACACTTTATAATGAATATCCTGAGATTTACGAAAAAATCCCGGCAGTAATCGGTACGATACGCAAAGTACCAAAGCCTCAGCCCAGAGGCAATAATACTATATGCGCACTCTTCAGCAAATTTAGAGCTTTCTATAATTGGTGCAACAAACAAGGAATAACCAACAATCGCCCTTTTGAAAAATACAGTGGCAATACAACAGAGAAGTACGGAACCCCTTTCTACCTAACATTAGACGAACGTAATATCATAGCGGACTTTGATCTCTCAGCACGACCACAATTAGCAATACAAAGAGATATTTTCATCTTTCAGTGCTTAATCGGATGCCGCGTTTCTGATTTGCTAAAAATGACCCAGGACAACATCATTAATGAAGCAGTAGAATATATACCACATAAAATCAAAGATGAACGTCCTACGGTGGTCCGTGTACCTCTTAATCGACGTGCAAAAAAATTAATTGAAAAATATAAGGGCGTTGATACAAAAAAGCGTTTATTCCCGTTCATTAGTGCTCAAAGGTATAATGACGGCATAAAAGATATACTCCGGTTATGTGGAATAGATAGATATGTAACCATACTTAACCCCACTACAGGAGAAGAAGAAAAACGACCAATTTATGAAGTATCCTCTTCACATATGGCTCGTAGGACGTTTATTGGCAACCTTTATAAAAGAGTAAAAGACCCTAATTTAGTAGGTTCATTGTCTGGACATACAGAAGGTAGCAGGGCATTTACTAGGTATAGAGAGATAGACGATGATATTAAGAAAGAAATTGTTGATATGCTTGAATAATGAACGAATTGTATATATTACATTTAAAATTTGAGTTCCCTCCATAAAATACTGTCCGTAATTTTATACAAATCAAAAATCACGGACAGCTCTTTTTTTTAATTTATACAATCGGATAGTCCTAACTGATAATAGCCATCCAAACACCACTATAAAAACAATTAATAAATAAAAAAGTACTTCTATATTTTTCTATCTAACATTGTGGTAAATAGATCAATTCTTTTATTTTGCCAAGCTTACCATTGAAGCAACCATCGCAGCTATAGAAGCAATGGAGCTACTCATGCCAACAGCTCCTGCCGTAGTCATTTTCTTCCGTTCTCCTTTGCTGGGCACAATTATTTCACACCCGGGTTCAATGGCATTTGCCGTATTTCTTCTCAATCGGGAAACTGTACCATTCATATATACAACATAAGCACGCCGTTTCAAGGCCCGGTTTCCAAAACCACCGGCTTGTCCTATATAATAATCAATTCCACTTCCTTTCTGATAAAGCACAGTATTGGGGTACATCACAGCACCGTTAACAGTCACGGTACTGACATACTTAGGAACAAAAAGTACGTCGCCCTCCCGTAATACCAGATCTTCATCCGATTTCGGCTTTGCCAGAGCTTTTTCAAGTTCAATACCGACAGAGTAAGTCTGATCCACTTCCAAAGAAGATAAAGAGACCGAATCTTTTCCGGTTCCCTTTGTTGCAAACCGAACTGCATCTTGCTTTTGCCGGATTTCATCCGCCGTCATCCTGCGCATCAGACGCGCACCTTTCGCATAGGCGCTCTTCGATAACCCTCCGGCTTTTGCTATCAAGTCACTCAGCCGTTCATTCTTTTTAGTCAGCGCATAGTTTCCTGTAAATGTAACTTCCCCATTGACCGTCACATTTGCCTGCTTTTGATACCCTGGACTTCTACGTACAAACACCATATCATAAGGTTCCAATTTCAGTGTATTGCTCTCTCCTATCAACAGTCCATTTTTCAATTCTACTGTAAAGCTTTTCCCTATCACAGTAGAAGAAGAAACACTTTTAGGATCTTTAATTCGTCGTGACACATCGATACGAACAGTCGAAGCCGATTCCAATAATCCGCCAGCTTTTAAAATCAAGTCCTGAACACTCATATTCCGCGCAAAGGGAAAATAACCCGGTTTTGCCACGTCACCATAAATGAAGAGAACTCCTTCTTTTTCCAATTCCTTTATACTTGAGATATAGAGTACATCATTCTTTTGCAGAGGTAAATCGGGTGCAGTTCCTGCCATAAGTTTTTTCAGATCAACAGGAATCATTTCATGAGACAGATCTTCACGCTCCCGCCTCAACAAGGCTCTATTAAGAAAAGCATCTCCACGAAGACCTTCCGCCTGTTGTATCAGCCACTTTATAGTCCCCGTCACACTATCCAACTGATACATGCCTGAACGATAAACCGCTCCATGAATTTCTACTTTATTTGAAAAACGTCCCAATACCGCCTCAACGGACACTTCATCGTTATCAGTCAGAATAAAGTTATCGTAATCCTGTTGATCCACATTATATATTTGCTTCTCCCTTCCGCTACGACGCACCAGACGGACCGTATTCCGATAAGCATCTCCGGTAAATCCACCCGTATAACCAATCAAAGTAGCTAAACTTTCTCCATGTTTCATTTCATAGATCATCGGTCTCTTCACCTTTCCCGATATACTAACCAAATTTTCATAAGGGAATACCAAAATCACATCTCCTTCCGACAAACGTATATCATCTGTAAGTTTTCCTTTCATAATATACTCATACACATCCACATCAGCTACTTTCATACCACTTCGTACGACTTGAATGGTTCGTAAACTGCCTATACGATTAACTCCTCCGGCACGATACAAAGCATGAAACACCGATGCAAAAGCCGATAACCGATACGTACCGGGAACTTCCACCTCTCCCATCACATTGACCATAATGGAACGTATTTTTCCTAACGTCACCTTGATATGTGCCGATTCTCCGGAGATAGCTGCATAAATCTTACTAAATTCATGCCGCAAATATCGTTCAGCCTCCTCCATATTCATACCACTCAGGTAGATAGGACCGATATTCTCCACCATGATATTACCTTCCGGAGAAATAGTCTCTCGTACCGTATTTTCCGAAGTTCCCCATACATTGATAATCACTTCATCCCCCGGCCCCAACCTATAATTTTCCGGAGTAGGAATATTTAAATTTGGCTCAAATGACAAATTCCGGCTGGCAAATATATTGCGTCCAAAAAATTTTCTATACCCACCACGATCAAAATCCCCCCTTTCCCTATATTGCTGTGCCATCACTCCTCCTGCAGCAAGCACAAATAGAAAGAACAACAATTCTTTTTTACTCATCCTTCCATTTCTGGAATTAATTCTCTCAATACATACAAAAAAATAAAGAACAACAAGTAACAACATAAACATACAAAGTTTAAAATTTAAAAATTAATTACTAATCAAGCGAATAACAATATAAATAAATACAAATTACATTAAAAACACACTCAATGCGAAATCTTAAAAAACAAACATAACCTTCAGAAACCTACATCTTTCGTAGTAAAAACAATAATAAAAGCAAAGGAAGTGAAAATATCTTTTGCGACTATTATCAAGATACAAAAATGACTAAATAAAACCTACAGTGGTATAAAATTGACATTTAGGTTACAAAATTCATATTCTTAGATAATTTATCACAATCACCACTCAAACACATCATAACTCACTCCAATCCCAACATAGTGACTTGCCTTATTCCCAGAAAAGCCGTATCCGACCTGTACACCCAGCCCGAACCGTTTCCGCTTTGCCCGCTCTCTGACGAACACAGTCCTCGTTTTGCTGTACACCTCTATACTATCCAGCTTTGCCCGGTAGCCCGACACATAAGCCGTATAAAGGCTATCTTTGTAGATTTTCTGCGTAATAGGCAAATACACTGTATCCCGGACTGTATCGCCCGGTACAGGGACGGGAACAACGAACGGGAACGAATCTACAACGCTTTCATAAACCGGAACGGGAACTGTACCCCAGACCGTATCAATACGATTTGTAATGATCGTATCTCTGACCACTTCACCCGGTACGCGTTCCACCCTTGTCGGGCGGAATACGATAAACAGGACAAGAATGATTATGATAATGTAAGGCAAAGATTTCATGGCCGTATGATTACAGGTTTCATAAAATTAGAGAACTCCTTCCGTACATCGAAACATGGACAAGCCTTGATATATTCAAACGGTTCTACCTCCCCATTATCATTCAGATCAGGAGATGTGTCCCGGTGTCCAAGCAC
>OHAE01001783.1_pt1 | contig 14846 bp, 16 predicted proteins | sample 1577061 | NCBI WGS metagenome assembly OHAE01 (sample SAMEA3541535, study PRJEB24748) | human gut metagenome | biome: human gut; feature: human-associated habitat; material: faeces | place: China | collected 2012
CGAAGGCGGACGTCACCAAAAGCGCATTGAAAAGACTGCCGGAAGAAGAAAATAGATTCGGAGATGTCAGTCTATTATCTTAATGAAGACAGAACAGGACTTGTTAAAGCGCCCTATGAAACCGGGAAAACGGCAAAAGGCAAGAAGATGACGGACAAAGAAATCTGCGGTATGGCAGAGGATATACTGGAAACGCTTCGGAAACCATCGGATAAAATCGAAAATGTTCCTCCGATTCCGAATGAAGTATCTGTACAAAAATGTGAACTGCGGGGGAGTATATTAGATATCGACTTCAATAAAGCGTATTTAAAAGTAAACAGTCTGGAAGAAAAGCTTATGAGGGCATCTATTGTATGTTCGCTTTCGGAAATTGAAGGGGTCAACGCAGTACTGTTTACGATCGACGGAGAGTCGCTTAAAGACAGTGACGGCAATTCGATCGGACTTATGACAGAAGATGATTTCGTAGAAAACACAGGATCGTCACCGAGCGCCTACCAGACGGTAGAATTAACGCTTTATTTTGCAAATGAAAGCGGAGATAAGCTTGTTCCGCAAAAAGTTTCGGCAAGGTACAGCAGTAATTTGTCGAAAGAGAAAATGATCGTTGAGAAACTGATGCAGGGTCCTGAAAGCGGAGCTTATCCGACGATCAACCCGAATGCAAATCTGTTGGGAGTGACGATCAAAGATGATATTTGTTATGTGAATTTCGATAGTACGTTTCTGAACGGAGAGTATGATATCCTGCCGAAACTTACGATTTATTCAATCGTAAATTCGCTTGTTGAGGGAACAGAGGCGACGCAGGTTCAGATTACGATTAACGGAGAGTCAAAAGCTAAGTATATGGGCACTGTGGATCTTTCACAGCCGCTGAAAGAAAATTTAGAGTTGGTCGCAGCCGATGACAAAAAATGAAAAGACGACCATTATGTATATTTTGCGTACTGTTTCTTACAGTACAGGCGATAAGGGTGCTGTTTTTCGGCGCGGGAGATTACACTTCCGCGCTTGGGCAGATCGTAAACCGAAACAATAAAGGAGAAATCAATCTTATATTGACGGGAACGGCAGATAGGATTGATGAAAAAGAATCTGTAACGGCAGTCCGTGTAAAGGGGAATGCCGTCTCTTTTTATAGTGGCAGCGATCGAAAGATCGCAAGGCAGTCTGTATTCGGAAAAAGCGACGGGCATCGTTCTTCCTATGATTTCAGTCAAGAGCTGCCAAGAAAAATATGGGAAGAGAAAGTGCTTGTTTATCTTGAAAAAGAAGATGCGGCACATATCAAAATCGGAAATAAACTAAAAATAAAAGGAAAGGCGTCTGCATTTGAGACTGCACGTAATCCGGGCAATTTTGATCAGAGAGCTTATTACAAAAGGCAGAAAATAGGCGCATATGTATGGGCGGATGAAGTCGGTATATTATCCGGGCAGACTGAATGCATCAGACAATTCCTGCATGAATTCAGGCAAGGTTGGAAGAAACTCCTTGTAGGGTGTTTGGGCAGTTATTATGGAAACACGATAAGTGCGATCCTTCTCGGAGAAAAAGGAGACCTTGATCCATATATGAAAAAGTTGTATCAGAAAAACGGGATCGGTCATCTGCTGGCCATATCAGGTGTTCAAACTTTATTCTTGGCATAAATGTAAATTTGAAAAAGCCCGGAAATACGCCGTTTCTGGCAAGTTAGATGTCCTTTATTTACATATTTTTTCTGCAATTTTCAGCTTCATTTTTTGCGATTGTCCTTTTAAGGACTTCAAGGGGGAGTAGATTTCTTACAAAAAATGGCGAAAGTATATAACCTTATGGCAAAAATACAATTTAACAGAAGGGAGAAATACAAAGATGGGGATAGTGGCAATTCGTTATTATAATGTATGGTTTTATTTACACTTACAATCGGAATTAGATGTGGTGAAGTTTTCATATTTATCAAAACGTATAGAAGCGGGTGACAGTTTTAGAATGAGAGATATATATAAGTGGTGTGCTATGCAAAAAATAAAATATAGAACAAAGTTTGTATATAGAAAGGACTTTCCAGTAACAGCAAATTTTTGGAATTTTTATTCATACATACGTTCTAAAATCGAAAATGGCATATCTAAATGAATTTCTTAGAATTTACATTATGAGAAGTTCCAAGATGGAACGGTGAAATGTATCGAGAATGAGATACCGTTTGAGTTGCCGGAGGGATGGGCGTGGAGCAGACTTCATCCACTTACGATCAAAATTGGGGCAGGGAGTACTCCTGCGGGTGGAGCTGCTGTTTATAGCAATTCTGGTATAAAGTTTATTCGTTCACAAAATGTGTACGATAATGGTCTCGTACTAAATGACGTAGCGTATATATCGGAAGAAATAAATCAAAAAAAATCTGGTAGCATTGTTAAACCTCAAGACATTTTGTTAAACATTACAGGTGGATCAATCGGACGCTGTGCGTTAGTCCCAGATGATTTTGATATTGCTAATGTGAATCAGCATGTTCTTATTATCAGACTTGTTGAAGTGAGTTTAAGACAATATATTCATAGTGTTATTATATCTCCATACATTCAAGAACAAATTTTGTCTAAGCAGGTTGGTTCTGGTAGGGGTGGCCTCAGTGCAGAAACTACATCCTCGTTTCTAATCCCTATCCCTCCTATCCAAGAACAGTATGCCATCCAAGATAAGCTGCAACAATGTATTTCGTGTGTGTCGGAAATCGCTATTGAAAAAACAAATATTATAAATTTAGTATCAAAAGCAAAAGACAAAATCCTCGATCTCGCCATTCGTGGTCAGCTTGTGCCGCAGGATCCGAATGATGAACCTGCTTCTGTTCTCCTGGATCATATCCGGGCAGAGAAGGATGAACTCGTCAAACAGGGCAAAATTAAGCGAGATAAGAAGGAATCCATTATCTTCAAAGGTGAGGATAACTCTTATTATCTTCAGAGTGGAGAGTTGATAGAATCCTTGAGGGATTGGGGGTTTGAAGAACTTCCTGACACTTGGAGTATCTGCTGCCTCGGAGAGTTATGTGACTATGGCAATTGTATCAATGTTGATACATCCAATATCGATGATTCTGCATGGATGTTAGATCTGGAAGATATCGAAAAAGACACCGGTATTGTCTTGCAAAAGATTCGCAAAGCAGAACGCAATGCAGCAAGCACAAAACACCTTTTCCATAAAGGCCAAGTGCTGTATAGTAAATTACGTCCCTATTTGAATAAGGTTGTTCTGGCAGATGAAGATGGATATTGTACAAGCGAAATACTGCCGTTGGAATTCGAACGGAATATACTTCCGCAATATGCACGTTATTATCTGATGTCTCCTGCATTTTTAGGATATGCTAACAAATGCTCATATGGCGTGAAAATGCCTCGTCTTGGAACTGCAGATGGTAAGAAAGCCGTAATGTCTATTCCTCCGCTTAACGAACAAGTGCGAATTGTTGCAACAATTGAACAATCATTTGCACAGCTTAATTCTATTGTGAACAATTTATCTTGACCACAGCCGCCCTCGAAAGAAGGCGGCTGCTTCCTTTACCACGTGACGATCTTATCTACGAGTGCTTGTTGCTCGCTAGCAGTTCTGCGAAGATATATTCGTGTTGTTTCAATACTTTCGTGCCCCATCAAATCGGCCAGCAATGCGATATCGTTGAACTTCTCTAAAAAATTTTTTGCGTATCGGTGTCGAAAAGAATGGGGATACACTACCTTTTTGTCCAGACCATATTTATCAGCGTAGTTTTTAAGCTGCTGAGAAATGCCACGGGTTGTAATCCGTTCTCCATAGCGGTTCAAAAATAAATAGCCGGAGGAACGGTTTGTTTCCTCCAGCCATTCGATGGTCTCCGTTCTTAACTTTTTTGGTATGTACAATCTGCGTAGTTTGCCTCCCTTTGTATACAGATCGAAGTACCCAAGTTCGACATGTTCAATTTTGATCTGAATAAGTTCGCTGACACGGGCACCGGTAGCAGCCAGATACCAGACCACGAAGTACCACTCCATGTTGCCGTCCTTCTTAAGCTGCTTTTTTAAAAAGTTGTAATCGGCATTGCTGATCACATTTTCAAGAAAGTTCTTCTGTTGAACCTTTACGGCTTTCAGTTGCAACTTGTCCTTTCCTAGATAGACCAGATACTTATTTATAGCCTGAATGCGGAGATTTACCGTCTTGGGCTTATAAAATTCCATCAGGTACCCTTTGTACGCCAACAGATTTTCCTTACTGATCGTATTGTAATGGGCATGGTAGTATTCTACCGTCCACAAATACGATGTAATTGTGTTTTCGGAAAGATTGCTTTTTCGTAGATGATTTTCAAATGTGCTTTGCTGCTTCATAATAAGCGGCCTCCTTATAATATTTTCTGCGGTTTCCCGCATAAATATTATAAAGGGAATATGTGACTTCCTCTTATTATGAGAAGCTTGGAGAAGATGTGCGTTGTATTGATGAAGAAATACCATATGATATTCCTGATTCATGGGAGTGGGTGCGGTTGAAGAATTGCTGCATTAAGGAAATTCGTCGTGGGAAATCACCAAAATATACAGCGAAAAGCAATACTCTTGTTTTTGCGCAGAAATGTAATACAAAATATAATGGCATCGATATCGGGCTAGCCTTGTATCTGGATGAAAGCACATTAGGCAGATATCCAAATGAAGAATATATACATGACAGCGATGTGGTCGTAAATTCTACAGGTACAGGTACTTTGGGGCGGATTGGATTCTACAGAACGACTGATAACATTCCTGGTTTACCAATAGTGCCGGATTCTCATGTAACCGTTATTCGTGGATTTCGCAGTATTCGAGCATTTTATCTGTATATATTTATGAAGGCAAACCAAAGTGTGCTTGAGAAAAAAGGTGAAGGTTCTACAAATCAAAAAGAGTTAAAACCAATAACATTGAAAGAAATGCTGGTTCCAATGCCGCCAGCCTCAGAACAACAACGGATTGAAAATGCTATAATTACTGCATTTTCCTTTGTTGAAATGATAGAAAAGAGCCTCAACTGAGGCTCTTTTCCATGAGATTCAATTCATACAGCATTGCTTCAATGGCTGCAACAATTCTATGTTGTTCAGCTAACGGTGGGAAGGGAACAATAGCTCGTTTGAGCATGTCTTGTGTAAGCTGATTGATAGTAGTAGAGTTGCCATCATTAAATACACTTCTAAAAAAAGTTGAACGAAGATAATGAACAATATAGGAAAAGTATTCTGTTCTATATATTGCCATAAATGCTCCAAATGATGCAGGTTCTCCCAAGGATGGGATTAGAGCACATTTACCCACAAGCGCCCTGCTTCCGTTTCGTGCACATATCAATATATCATTCTCTTGTGCAAATTGATTTTCTCTGATGGTAGTCTCCACACGAACCAAATCATTCAAATCAATTTGATCGTTGACGATATTGCACGACCGTAAAACCATTATACCGTTCGCAGTTATATCCGTTGGACGATATGTTAGTCCAATGTTCGTTGTTCCGATCATAGAAAGATTGCACCATTCCCATCCCTCTGGTAGTTCAAAAGGTAGCTGGTCATCAAGGCAATGTAGCTTTCCATCTGCCATCTTCTCATAATAAGAGTTATCCTCACCTTTAAAGATGACAGGCTCCTTCTTATTACGCTTAATTTTGCCTTGTTTGATGAGCTCTTCTTTTTCTTGTCGTATACGTTTCAGAAGAACAGAAGCTGGTTCATCGTTAGGATCCTGAGGTACAAGTTTACCACGGATAGCAAGATCAAGAATTTTTGCTTTCGCTTTTGCTACATTTTTTACCAATTCTACTTTGCTATCTTCGATAGAAGAAATAATATGTTCTGCTTTACAAATAGCCACTATTATTTTAGCCATTTCTTGTAAAGGAGGGATCGGAAGCAATATCTTTTGAAATTCGTTAAAATTTATATTTTCTACAGTTGTACCTGACTTAGTATATTTTAGAAGTAACTGTGCCTCCATGCCCTTTAGACATACATAAATGTATTCTGCAAGTTGTGGCATATAGAGAACAATGGCCTTTAGATCCTGATTGATTGTTGCTCGTTCTTTGAGAATAGATACTGGCAATGTATGTCTTAGGATTCCACTACGTGTAACGAGTAATAATGTATCTGGTTGGTACATCTGCATTTGTTCTGCGCCCAATACGCTCAATCGTAACTGTGAAAAAGTTATATATTTGTTTTTCATGTCTTTGGATGTTACCCAAAGAATCTCTCCATCCCAAAATTCTCGATGAGATGTTGAAGGCGTTTTCCCTCCGGAAAAGGCAGCAAGATTGGATAAGCGTTCCCATGCCCACCCCTCCGGCACATCGAACGGAATCTCATCCTCAATACATTTTACCGTTCCATCCTGAAACTTCTCATAATGTAAATTATCTTCTCCAACATAGATTATAGAATCATTTTTAATATCTTTTTTCTTCAGTTTTCCGTCTTTGACCATCCGGGCTTTTTCTTCCCGGATTTTTTCTAATAAAACAGAGGCAGGCTCATCACTGGGATCTTGTGGTACAAGTTTTCCACGAATAGCAAGATCCAATATTTTTTGACGCAATGCTTTTGTATCCACTATTCTTCAACCTCCCCGATCAATTCTTCCAGTTGTGCTACAGCTTTTGAAATATTATCGGATTTAGTTTTTATTAAATCCAAGAGTTCTGCTAGGGTATAATCATCGGTCGGATTATCTGCTTTGATCCATGTGATATCTAAGCTTGTTTTGTCACGAGCCAAAATTTCTTCGTAAGTATATTTTCTCCAGCGGCCGTTTGGATTTTCTTCGCTATAGGTTTCTTGGCGCTTGGAAAGGTCTCCACCTGCATAGCATTGCTCGAATTCTTTAAAGTCTGATTCTTTAAGAGGGTTTGTTTTTCCAAAGGAGGGCATATCTGTCCGCAGATCATAGATCCATACTTCTTTTGTATTTCCGTGGTCAGTTTGTCCTCTGGTAAAAAACAGTACGTTTGTTTTTACGCCTTGGGCATAAAAAATACCTGTTGGCAAGCGAAGAATAGTATGCAAGTTGCACTTTTCCATAAGGTCACGGCGTATTTTTTCACCGTCACCATCTGCAAACAGAACATTGTCCGGAAGCACAACAGCAGCACGGGCAGTACCGGTTGTTTTTAGGCTCCTATAAATATGTTGGAGAAAATTAAGTTGTTTATTGCTGGTAGGGAATGTGAAATCGTCACGAGTTGCACGTTCACCACCTTTTTTTGTTCCGAATGGAGGATTTGTTAATACTACATCGTATCCTTTTAGCTGCTTTCCAAAATTAGAAAGCGTGTCTCCAAGATAAATAGGGCCATCAATATCATGGAGCATTGCATTCATTAAGGCCAGACGATGTGTATCGTGAACAAGTTCGCAACCGGAAAAAGCAGTAGTGCGCTGGAATTCCTGTAAATCAATAGGCAGATCAAAAAGGTTGTCCGTATTATTTTTTGTATATTGATCTGCAGCGATCATGAATCCAAAAGTACCACAAGCGGGATCATTGCAACGTTCTCCGGGCTGTGGAGAAAGTAAGCGAGTCATGACGTTGATGAGTACACGAGGAGTGAAATATTGTCCGGCTCCGGATTTTTTTTCATTTGCGTTTTTTTCCAAAAGCCCTTCATATAAATTGCCAAGACCTTCCTCTTTTGCAGAGTACCAATCGAACTGATCAATGGTCGTAATGATTTTTTCCAGATTCTTTGGTTCTTCTATATTTGTCTGTGCTCCCTGGTAAATTTCACGAACACGTCCAGTACAATTTTCACCCAAGTATTCCAGCAATTCTTTATAAAATTTCTTCAGTTCCAGTCCCTGTTTTGTAATGAGATTGTCCCATCTGTACTTTTCCGGGATAGAACTCTCGCTGTTTGTTTCTTTACACATTTTAAGAAACAGGATATATGTAAGTTCTGTTACATATTGATGGTAGGTAATACCATCATCCCTAAGAACGTTACAGAGATTCCATAATTTTGCTACAAGTTCCTGATTATTCACGCTACTGTTCCTCCATCCTCATACATATATTCATTGATTTCTGTAATTATATCGTGCAATTTTCCACCAAAGCGGCGATCTATATTTGAAAAGCCGCCTGCATTACGGAATGCGCCAACTTCGAAGATTTGTTCGTCCAGAACAGATTCTTCTAACAAGACTTTTTCTATACGCTTCAGCCAGTCCAATTGATTTTTATTAAAAGTGTGGTTGAGCCGTAGTTTGGCAAAAGCGTGTTTTACCCTCTGTTCATGACTGATTAGTGTAGAGCCGATGGCCTGTTGGCGTATAAAAGCGATAATATCTGCGGCAATATCCTGATTTGTCATGTCATGCCATGCAGAATTTAATTGCTTTTCTGTAAAGTCATGACGATCAAGTTCTAATAGTAAAGTCTTCAAATCGTTACGAGTCAACTCAGTAGGTCTTGTGCATACAGTTTTTAATGCAGCAATTGAGTTCAAATTGTTCTGAATAAATTCACGGAAGGATTCTATATAATCTTCCGGTTTTTGTCCTGTACCATAGCCCCTTGTATGGCTGATAACCTTATCATCATGGTCATCAATGATACGTCCATGTTTCCGCTTGCTTTTATCATGATCTAAGACTGAAAAAGCTTCTCTGTGTTTAAGAATATGTTCTTTTGCCTCATTGACAGTCCAATGCTCTAATTTGTGTGCGAAGGAAGCAAGATCGTTACCGTCTGACAAAGCTATAAACTGTTCCAATCCTTTTTTACTTACATTGCGGCGCTTACGTTGTAATTTGGCCACGATTTGATCTATTTGGTATGCAATCTGATCTTCTGAGGTCAGAATTTCCAACCCTTTTAATAAATCTTCAAAATTTGTGGTAGGATTAACCACTACAGGTTTCATATTACTAACGTCCTGCAATGTTTCATAGACGCCAACAGGATCGTAGATTTCAAAATGTGTCTTTTCTATTTCGGGGCATAAGCGGGTGGCTCGTCCTAACATCTGCTCGAAAAGAATACGGGATCTGATCCGGCGCATAAAAACCAGGTTAGTTATTTCAGGGACGTCAATACCTGTCGTTAATAGGTCTACAGTAACAACCACTTTTGGATTTTGTTCATTTTTAAAACGTTTGATGGCTTCAAGAATTTTCTTTTTATTTCCGCCTTCGATGCTGCCAGTGATTTTCATAACTGCGTCATTTGCCACGCCTCCTTCACTATAAATATCTTTTAAGATTTTTACAATGAGATCAGCATGATCATCGTCAACCGCATAAATCAGTGTTTTGCCAGGGCCATCAGGATTAAAGTCCCAAGCAATCTCCTCAAAAACGGCACGGTTAAATTTTTCCGTCACAACTTGACGATTAAAAGTATCTATATCAAATTTCATATCATCTTCGAGCTCATCACTATTTAGAAGTTCGCCAGAAATAGGATCATAAATAACCAAGCAATCGCCTTTTTTGTATTGGATTCCCTCTGTACCCAGTCGTGTGCGGATATTATGAGGCGCATCGTGGTCAACGAGATATCCGTCTATAACAGCTTCACGGTAAGAATAGTTAAAAATTGGCTTACCAAATATTTCAGTTGTATGTAGAGCAGGTGTCGCTGTCAGAGCAATTTTCACCGCATCAAAATATTCGATGACTGTACGATATTTGCTGATGTAATCGTCTTGATTGCGGTACAACAATTCGGAATCACTCATATCTTTGTCCAGAGCGTATCCACGATGAGCCTCATCAACAACGATTAAATCATAGTCAGTTACAGAAGGCATTGTCTCATCTTCATTAAAAAGGATTCTCCGAACAAGGCTTTGTACGGTAGCAACCTGAAGTCTTGTTTCTGGGTCAATATTCTTATCATCCAGCCCCTTGATGGAATAGATGGAATCGAGTGTCATTAATTCTTCCAGCTTCACCTCTTTAAATACATCCATAGCTTGTTCACCTAAAGCGGTTCGGTCGACCAAGAATAGAATACGCCTAAAGCGGTTGCTACGAATAAAGCGGTAAATCATTCCAAGTATAGTACGGGTTTTTCCTGTTCCAGTAGCCATAGATAAGAGGACGTTTGTTTTGCCGCTAATAATAGCTTGTTCTGCGGCTTCGATAGCCCGAATTTGGTAATCTCGCAGATTTAGTCCATCAGGATCTCGTAAAAAGTCGTACGGAGCATTCGTAAGTGCAGCATTCGCACTTTCTATATCTTTTTCTAATAATTCCATGATGCCCTGTGGGCTTATCCATCCCTGTAAAGCTTTGTCGGGATTTGTGTTTTTACGAACATCCCGGAACCATATTCCAGATTTGGTCTCTATCTGTTTCAGGTATCTTCTTCCGTTAGTGGCAAATAAGAACGGTACCTTATAATCACCCCAAGAGGAAATTATATATTTTTGGTGTTCATTACGAATCATTTTTGCGTATTCGGCGCACTGATAAGAAAGGACAGAAGGAATGTCTATGGCAGCTTTTTTTGCTTCGATAACTCCTACCATTTTTTCACCAATAAAGAGTGCATAGTCAGCATAGCCGAATTTTCCTGTTGTGGAATCGGTAGGCCATTCTGCAATGGCTATATTGCGGCCCTTCTGAGGACGTGTTCCTTTTGAATAACGAAGATTGTTTGTATCAGCTTCCCAACCGACACGCCGCAACTGATCGTCAATAATGATACGTGTTTCTGCTTCAGATAATTCCATGTTTTCAGAGACAGATTCCGCTTTTGCGACTCTTTCTTTTATGGAGCTATTTGATACGGCTGTTTTAACAGTATCTACCTGTTTTGTCAGTTCCGCTATTTTAGCTTCCTGTTCTTTAATTATAGAATCATAATCAGGCTGGATGGTCTCCGTGGGCATAACAAAAGCAGGTGCCGTAAAATCCCAATCACCGTAAACTTCCATAAACCAGACTGCGAGATTGTATGTAAGAGAAAGCAGGGTCTTGGAATCATCTACGGAATTAATATATTTATGAACAGCATCATTTCTGTTTTTCCGAAGAGCGTATAATATATCATCTATTTTTTTAGGAATTAACCTTTCACGTTTCAGAATGCGGATTCTGTTGGCATGTGTATTGTCATAAGATGGTTCTGAAAGTTTTTCAAAAGTAAAAATTTCATGAACCAATCGTTCCCCAAACATTCCTAATTTGTACATACATGAGTTCGGATCTGAATATAAATAGTGTTCTGCTGTTTCACCGATTTGAGCGAGTGCAGGCCAATATTTTTTTAAAAAATCAAAATTGGACTTCATAATATTCCTCCTCAATAGTCATGTTCCCATAATAAAATATTATCAGAAGTTCATGGGTAAAAATGAAACTCTCTGGATATGTGTCGTAAAATCATTTATCATCCGGAACGAGTTCCATAATATCACCAAAGTCTACATTCAGAGCCGTACAGACCCGGATTAAGACGTCAAGGCTTACATTTTCGTCTTTTGCAAGTTTTGAAATGGAGTTGGAAGAAAGAGAAGCCATTTTTGCAAGTTCCCCTTTCTTAATTTCCCGGTCGATCATTAATTTGAACAATTTTTTATAGCTTACTTTCATTGGAACACCTCCAAAGGCGTGATTTTCTTTAATTATATCAAAACTTCTCTATATCCACAACATAATCTTGGTGTTCGCAAAGAAAATTGAGACGTTGACAGATAGAACGTATGTTCGTATAATATAGTCATCGCTACAGTAGGAATCGTTGATACGAAATCATAAAAGATTAAACAGACACTTTCCCTTGCGTTTAATCTTGATTGGGAGGCATGATGATTAATGGAATGTGAAATAGGATCAAAAGCCTTCATCATTGAAAGCAATCGAATTATTCAAGAAGTAACTATAGTTCGTAAGAACTCAGATTTTTATGTGGTTCGGTTCGACAGCAATGGGTGCATCCAATTACGGAAAAGTCGGGTATTCTCATCAGAAGAGGCTGCAAAAGAGCATCTTGCAAAGAACAGACATATTTCTCAGACATCCGGGAGACGGTCACCATATCAGTATTGGCATTAAAAAGTGAAATGTTTTAATATTGGTGATTGACAATCCCGGATAATTTTTGTATACTCATGTTAGCGAGAAAGCGAACAAGCATAAAAGCTAATGAGTAAAAAGAGAGAAAAAATAAGACTACAAGAACGAAAGAGATGAAAAGGTGAAGGATTATGACGTATGCGAATTTTGGAGATTTTATAAGCAGAAAAAGAATCGAGAAGAAGATAACCATCAGAAAAATGGCGGACATGCTCGGAGTTTCTGCGCCGTTTCTTACGGATGTTGAAAAAGATAGGCGAAATCCTTTCGACATTGAGAAGCTGAATCAACTCGCTCATATTCTGGAACTGACAAAAGAAGAAAAAGATGAGATGTTCAATTTAGCTGGAAAGAAGAGAAAGGCTGTTGCTCCAGACTTGCCGGAGTATATTATGCAACGGGATTATGTGAGTGCAGCATTGCGTACAGCTAGAGACTTGGATGCTGGCGAAGAAGAATGGCAGCGTTTTGTTGAAGAACTGAGAAAGCGAAAGGGGTAAGTGCCTATCTATGTATGTAGCAGAAATTATGCGAAAAAGGTCAGGGGCTCCGGTATTGAGCCGGAAGGAGATTGATGATATAGGGGAAAACTTGGTCTCAGATTTTAATCCGGCTGCAATGCAAATGCCCCAAGAGATAGATATTGATCTTTTCGTCCAGGATTATCTGGGGGCAGATCAGGATTTCCAATATTTATCTCATTGCGGTGTCTATCTGGGAATGACGGTATTTAACGATACCGATAAGGTACCTGTATACGATCCCGTTCAGAATCGGGCGGGGTATATCAGTGCAAGGGCCAATACGATTATTATTGACCAGACGCTTTTAGAAGAAAAGCAGGAACACCGGTATCGTTTTACGATGGGACATGAAGCAAGCCATGTGTTTTTACATACTCCATATTTTGCCTATGATCCGAATCAGATAACGCTGATGGATCTGATGGGCGGCGGGAAAGAAGCTGCAATGATACAGTGCAGGGTGGATACAAAAAAGATGAATTGCGAGCAGCAGGCCGTCTGGACAGATAAAGAATGGATGGAGTGGCAGGCGAATGCGTTATCTTCTGCAATTCTGATGCCAAGAGCGATGGTTCTTAAGGTTGTGCGGGAGATCAGGAAAAAACCAGGATTCTGCCAAAAAACGGAAACGCAGCGGTGTTATATCGAGGCAGATACCGTTTCGCAGGTGTTTAATGTGTCATTTCAGGCAGCAACAATTCGCTTAAAAGAATTAGGAGTCATGAGACAGGAAATCTATATGACACAGCAAGTTCTTTGTTTTATGCGGGACGAGCAGTATGCCTATATATAAAATGGAATATAGCGGGTTTCTGATGAAGCCCGCAAAATTTTTAACATAAATGTTCGCTAGTTAGCGAACAAGTAAATGAAAGGAGAAGGTGTGATGAAAGAGTTTCAAATGGATATTCATCTGAGTTGTCCGTGGTGTGGTGGGAGCGAAATATTGGCGGATCGCCGCACAAAGGCTACAATTTCCGTCCAGTGTGCGAAATGTAAGAAGATATACAAAGCAGATCTGGATTCCTTAAAAACAGAAAAAGCCAAAGCCCAGAAACGTATGGGGCGAAGAAGATAGAAAAGCTGACTGGCCGTAGGGACAACATGATGGTCACCATTGAGGGTCGGAGCGAACTGTAAATGTTTACAGTTGTGCTCTGATCCTTTTTTTATCGGTTTTTCCACATTGGCGTTTTTCAAACCTTTTTTATATATGAACGGAGAATAAAGAGTTAGAAGGAAATTTTGCGAAAAAGTTTTTAAAGCGGTCAAAAGGTGTCCGGTTTAACCAATAAATTAAAGCCACGGAGCAAGGGAAAGGAGGTGTGACACGATGAGACCCAATGAACGAAGGGCGGCGATCTTCGATGCGCTTTGCATCAGACGCCATGATACAGTAGAAAATCTGGCGTCTGAGTTTGGCGTGAGTGAGAAGACCATCCGGCGTGATATTGAGGAACTATCGTGTTCATACCCAATTGAGACGGTTCGTGGCAGATACGGCGGTGGCGTGAAGGTGGCGGATTGGTACCACCAAAACCGGAAGACGCTCTCGCCGGAACAGGCAGAACTTCTAAAAAGGCTGGCCCCCTCTTTGGAAGGCGATGATCTCGCTGTTATGAATAGTATCATTTCCCAGTTTTCTCCGTATTGAGACCAGAATACGGGAACACCCCCGAATGATTATGAAAGGCATAGGTGAATGATGATGAAAAAAGTTTTTATTTGTTCTCCCTATCGTGGCGATGTTGAGAGAAATGTAGCACTTGCGAAAGCCCATGCACGATTTGCAGCCCGTTGCGGGTACTGTCCTGTGGTTCCGCATCTGATGTATCCACAGTTTCTGAAGGATTCCGATCCGGATGAACGGATTCTCGGAATTACCCTGGGCGTAGAACTGATGAAGATCTGCGATGAAGTTTGGATCTTTGGAAGCACCATCAGCAATGGGATGGCGTTTGAATTGGAACATGCCAGCAAGCTGGGAATTCCGGTTCGTCTTTATTCCGATGATGGTAGTCGGATTTATCCGGAAACCATGATGATTGATGACCGCATTACAGATGCATTCCGTCAGGCAGTTTATAAGCTGAGATTTGCGTAAGAAAGGATGTCACATATGAATGAAATTTATAAGACCCTTGCAGAAGGGTATGAAAAGCTGGGTTTTCCGGAAAGCTGGGGTTTGTATTGTCGGCTGCCGGAGCCTCAGTTGG
>OHAE01001790.1_pt1 | contig 14808 bp, 12 predicted proteins | sample 1577061 | NCBI WGS metagenome assembly OHAE01 (sample SAMEA3541535, study PRJEB24748) | human gut metagenome | biome: human gut; feature: human-associated habitat; material: faeces | place: China | collected 2012
ATGGGCGACGATGTTCGCTGGGTGGGTAATGAAAAAGGTATCGGACGTGAAACGGAGTGGAGTGCCACAGCACTTACTCCCGGTATTTACACTCGTTCGAAAGAGCAGAACCAACGCTTGGAACTCTTTGAAAAAGCTCCTGATTTGGGTGGTCGTGACATCGTGACTAAAGCATCCGAACTTTTTTGGTATCCTTCTGAAGTCGATGTCTCCATTCGTCCGGGATGGTTTTACCATGCCGATCAGGATGAACAGGTGAAATCATTATCACATCTGGCGGATATTTATTTCAAGTCTGTCGGTTATAACTCTGTTTTATTATTGAATATACCTCCTGATAAGCGCGGCCTTATCCATGAGAACGATGTAAAGCGCATCAAGGAACTTTCCGATTATCTTACGGAGACATTTGCTGATAATAAACTCAAAAAAGGGGATATACTTTGGCAGGCAGTTGCAAACTCTTCTAAGGAATATGACGTGGAGAAAGATGCGGTGTTCAATACTTTCCTTATTCAGGAAGATATATCAAAAGGGCAACGTGTAGAGTCTTTCACTGTTGAAGCTCTTATCGATGGTATTTGGCAGCAATTAGGCGAAGGTACTACAGTAGGTTATAAACGTCTTTTACGTTTTCCTGAATGTAAGGCAGAGAAGATAAGAGTAACGGTAAATGGTTCCCGTGGTGTTGCTAATATATCGAAAGTCGGTTTATTCTATGCCCGTCCATTGACGGAGGAAGACGCTGCGCTGAAATTGAGTGATGTTCCTGTAAACGGTTGGAAAGTATTAGGTTCGGATAGCGATGCTCAAAAGGCAATTGACGGTAATCAGGCTACCTATTGGAAAGCAGATGGAATGACACCACTTGTGGTCGATATGGGTCAGGCGATTGATGTGGCAGGATTTAGTTATGCTCCTGTCAACGGAGATGATAAATCCGGTACTATCTATAAATATCGTTTCTATGTGAGTAACGATGGTAACGATTGGACGGAATGCGACGCTAGTGGCGAGTTCAGCAATATCATGCACAATCCGGTTCCTACGTTCGTGCGTTTTGATAGGAAATATCCTGCCCGTTTCTTTAAACTTGAACCATTGGCGGAGATAAATAATAAGAATTTTATAACGATTGGTGAAATTGGAATTTTAACGAAATAATCAGATGAAGTATCCTATTTATTCCCTTATGGCAACGGCATTGCTTTCAGGCAATGTCCTTGCTCAGCAAAAGCCGAATATCATTCTTTTCTTAGTGGATGATATGGGTTGGCAGGATACGTCCTTACCGTTCTGGAAAGAGACGACTGAACTGAACCGCATTTATGAAACGCCTAATATGGAGCGTCTTGCGAAGATTGGTGTGAAGTTTACTCATGCTTATGCTTGTCCTATCAGTTCTCCTTCACGGGTAAGCCTGTACACCGGTGCCAATGCGGCACAGCATAAAGTGACGAACTGGACGTTGAAGAAAGATACGCCGACAGATCGTGAAGACCCTGTTCTAAACTTTGAAGCGTGGAATTATAACGGTTTGTGTCCCGAACCGGGTTTGAAGTATTCTTTCTATGCAAAATGTTTGCCGCAGGTTCTTCGTGAAAACGGTTATACGACTATGATGGTAGGAAAGGCGCACTTCGGCTCGCTGGACACTCCTGCCGCCGATCCGTTGGCAATTGGTTTTGACTATAATATTGCCGGACATGCTGCCGGAGCAATGGGAAGCTATTTGGGGGAAGATAATTACGGAAATGTGGATGATTCGGAACACTCCAAAATATGGGGAGTACCCGATTTGGAGAAGTATTATGGTAGTGACACTTTCCTGACCGAAGCGTTGACACGTGAAGCGGAAGGGTTGATAGATAAGGCGCTTGACAAGTCAAACCCGTTCTTCCTGTATATGAGTCACTATGCTGTGCATGCTCCGTTTAAGACAGATAAACGTTTCTATCAGAAGTACATAGATAAAGGTCTTATCCATAGGGAAGCTCAATATGCTGCTTTGCTGGAAGGTATGGACAAGAGCCTAGGCGATTTAATGGACTATGTACAGCAAAAAGGTATTGCAGACAATACGGTTATCATCTTCATGTCTGATAATGGAGGTTATACGATAGGCCGTACTGATAAGAACTTCCCGTTGAGCGAAGGTAAAGGCTCGTTGAAAGAAGGGGGTATCCGCGAACCGTTGATTGTTTATTATCCAAATGTAACCAAACCTTCTACTATAAATGATACACCGGTTATCATTGAAGATTTCTACCCTACCATACTGGAACTTGCCGGAGTTTCCGATTATCAAACACCTCAGACGATAGATGGAAAGAGTTTTGCTGCACAACTAAAAGGACAGGATGGCGATAAAGAACGCGCTTTATTTTTCCATTATCCGAATAATTGGGGAGAGAGAGTCCAAACGACCGGTGCTCCGCAAAGTGCTATCGTGAAAGGTGATTGGAAATTGATCCATTATTATATCACGGGCGAGAACTGTCTTTACAACTTGGAGAATGATATTTCGGAAAAGGATAATTTATCTGCCCGCTATCCTGACAAAGCAAGGGTATTGGCAAAGGAGTTGAGTGATTATCTGAAAGCACAGCACGCAACAATGCCTATCTTGAAAGCTACAGGTAAGTTTGTTCCTTACCCGGATGGCAGTCAAGTGTTGCGATAACCATCTTTCATCTTTCAGTTTGCAAAATATCATCTGATATACAAACGATTAACCTGAATGATGCTAACCTTCATCCATCATTCAGGTTCTTTTTCTTTTGATTTTACCGAATAAAACTCTTCTATAGTAAAGTTCAGTCTAAATGCCTGTTTGTCAGTAGCGCAATGCGTAAACTGAAGGTTTGAAAGAGCTTTTGAAGCAATCCTGTTTTAACGTCATTTTCTCTCAGTAAAATGCAGCTTTTATCTATCCATACCGATAAAAGATGCAGGATACTCTTTCTGTCAGCATACGGTCGGTTGTTTGCAAACGATAGGAGTTTGTGAACAAAGGACCGTACGTTTGAATTCAATCGTGCGGTCCTTTGTTTTCAAACATAAGGTCGTTTGAAAAAAACATCGAGATGAATAAAAAAATCACCCTGATGAATTTAAAAAACATCAAGGTGATTGAGAATAAAAATTTGGAAATATAGTTATTTGGTTGGTTGTCCTAACAAAACCGTATCGACCGCTTTTTTGAAAGTCTCTTTATCGGCCGCTCCCATTATAACTTGTGGCTGACCTTTTACGGGAATAAACACAATAGTAGGTAAGGACTGGATGCCCATTGCCCGTGAAAGGTCTTGCTCTTTATCCGTATCTACTTTATAAATGGTGATCTTTCCTTCGTATTCTTTTGCGAGTTCTTTCATAATCGGAGAAACTCTGCGACAAGGTCCGCACCAGTCTGCATAAAAGTCAATGACAACAGGTGTCGTTCCTTCATACTTCCATTCTTTGTTGGTCTTATAGTCAAAGATATTTTTCAGAAACATATCGTTGTTCATCTGAATAACTTCTCCACTTTCTGCCGTATTACCTTTGCTTTCACTGCTATGTGCGCAAGCAAAGTTCACAATACCCCCCATGATAAGGGCTAATATTAAAATTCCTTTTTTCATCTTTTATTCGTATTTTTCGATCACTTCTTTCAATTCCCGAGCGTGCATTACCCCTGTATGTTTCCATAACACTTCTCCGTTTTTGAATAACATTAACGTAGGTATGGATTGTATTTTATACTGGTTAGCCAGTTCCAAGTGCTTGTCTACATCAATCTTTGCAACTCGAATAGCGTCTCCTTTCATTCCTTTCAGTTCTTCCAGGATGGGTTTCATCGCTTTACATGGTTCACACCATTCTGCAAAGAAATCTATTAAGACCGGTACATTGGAGGTTATTAGTTCTTCAAATCTTTCCATAATTGTCTCCTTTCTAATTTAAACCTAAGTATGACAATAATCACACTTTTGTTAAATAGAACGTAAATATAACGCTAAATGTTCATACGTAGGTGCGTCCGTAATTTTATTTATGCAAAAAACATTCTTTTCAACAATGTTATTCTGTAATAGTCAACTCGTTGATTAAGTGTGATGCACCGGCGAATTTATCAATTATAAATAATGTATAACGGATATCTACACATGCTGCCCGCTGTAAGGTCGTTTGAAAAGCAATATCACCGGTGAGGCCTTCCCAATTGCGGTCAAATCCTGTTCCGATAAGCTCTCCTTTGGCATTAAATACCGGACTGCCGGAGTTTCCTCCTGTATTATCGGTGTTGGTGACGAAACAGATTGGCATTTCTCCATTTTCCATCGCATAACGTCCGAAGTCCTTATTTTCATAAAGTTCTTTTAGTTTGGCGGGTACTACGAATTCAAAGTTATCCGGATCTTCTTTCTCCATAACTCCTTTCAAAGTAGTATACCAATTGTATTCGATTCCATCTGCCGGGCGGTATGAACCTATACGACCGTAAGTTAACCTCAAAGTAGAATTCGCATCGGGATAGACAGGTGTTCTTTCCTGTTGTTTAAGGTTCATCATGCCTTCTACCCAGACTTTATGCGCTAAATTATATGCGTTTGTTTCTTTTTTCATGGCGATTCCCATATCATTATATCCATTGCGTACAGATTGTGAATATTGAACCATGAGGTCTTGTTCCAATTGTTTGAGCGATGGTTTGGCTAGGAATTTAGATAAACGCTCGGGAGAACTGAAGATGGAGCGATCAAAACAAGCATCGACAAAAGCATCGCTGTTACCCTTATATTTCTTATCTATTAAATTGAATATATCGATACGTTGCTCTTTAGGGATGAGTTCACTGTATAATTTAAGCATCTGTTTAGAGACGATACGGTCTACTTTCGGATTATAGCTTTTATTGAAAAACTGTTCTCCGTCTTTACGCAGTTCATTGATATATTTGTCGATAGAATCCTTGCTGCTCTTTCCTTGATATGTATTCATCAGTTTCTTGACAGAAGGTATGCGCGAAAACTCTGTACCCAGATATAATGCTTCGTAGATGGCTTGTTGGTGGTAAAGGGCTTCACGACGTTTGCCTATGATAGAACGAATCTCATCGAATGCTTTTTGATAAGAATTATCACCGATGGTACTTCCATAAGCCAGGAGTTTTTCTTGTTGAGCCTTTTTTGTATCCAGCACATGAAGACTGATTAAACCTTTGTTCATACCGATTGCATTTTTCCAATAATTAGCGGAACTGGCATATTTGCTTGCATATTGGATACGTATAGCCGGGTCACGCTGCATTTCTGCCATCATTGCCTCCTGACGTACTCCGCGAACTTTTTCACGCATAAAATTGGTTGTTTGCATACGTTCTTCCACTTCATCGGAAATCATATACCGCCAGTTGCGTCCGGGAAATCCCATGACAAAAGTGAAGTCTCCCTCTTTTATTCCGGCAAGGCTGATAGTTAAATGCTTCTTTACTTTTAAAGGAACATTATCGGTTGCATATTCAGCGGGTTTACCGTCTTTAGTCGCATAGATCCGGAAAATAGAAAAGTCTCCTGTATGACGTGGCCACATCCAATTATCCGTATCTGCACCGAATTTACCGATAGAAGAAGGAGGCGCGCCGACCATTCGTACATCTTTATATTCTGTCTTTACAAACAGATAATATTTGTTGGCACCATAAAACGGTTTTAATTCCAATACGGTAAATGGTGTTTTTTCTATTTTATTAGCTTCTGCAAATCGGTCTGCTACCTTGGAAAGATAGGAAGGAGACAGATAATTGGTTCCTTCGGGATCTTCGTCCTTAGCCAGTTGTTCCTTTACATAGGAAGTGACGTCTAGGATTTGATCGATGAAAGTCACCGATAAGTCCTTACAAGGAAGTTCTTCTTCACGGTTCATGGCCCAGAAACCATCCGTCAGGTAATCATGTTCAACGGACGAATGTTCTTGTATATAGCCATAACCGCAATGATGATTCGTCAACACAAGTCCTTCTGAGGAAATGACCTCTCCCGTACAGCCGCCTCCGAAGTGTACGACTGCATCTTTTAAACTGATATTGTCAGGACTATATATCTGATCTGTTTTGATGTCGAGTCCCAATTCATACATAACGGCTGCATTCTGCTCTTTCAAGTCAGTAAGCATCCACATACCTTCATCAGCATAAGATGATAAAGATGAGAATCCCAGTATGGTACAGAATATAAAAGATTTCTTGTTCATGGTATATAGGTTATAAAAAACACGGATTATGAGGATTACACAGCTTTTGTTATTAAAAAATAAACCGTGAGAACCACATAACCCGTGTCTTTGGAAGGTTATATATTATTTATTCTACGATTGTCATTTCATCAATCAAGTGTTTTGCTCCACCTAATTTTTCGATAATGAACAATACGTAACGGATGTCTACATTGATACAACGTTGCTTTTCATTGTCGAAATTGATGTCACCGCTTAATGATTCCCAGTTGCCATCAAATGCAGCACCGATAAGTTCACCGCGTGCGTTAATGACCGGACTGCCGGAATTACCGCCGGTAATATCATTCGTGGAAGTGAAACATACCGGCATTTCTCCGTTTTTCATTGTATAGCGTCCGAAATCCTTTTTAAGAATCAGTTCTTTCAATTTGGCAGGAACATTAAATTCACGGTTATTAGGATCTTCTTTTTCCAGAATACCGTCTGTTGTCGTATAATAGTCATAATGTACCGCATCTTTAGGATCATACGATTTAACATTGCCGTAAGTCAGACGGATAGTGAAGTTTGCATCCGGATATTGAGGGGTAGGAGCATTCATTTCGCCAAGTCCGCGTACATAAATCTTATATAGGCTTAGTAATTGCATTCTTGAATCCTTCATCTTTCCCTGCAATTCATAGAGCTTTTCCCATTTTGCTGCTGCAAATTGTCTCATCAAGTCTTTATCAATCGCCTTTTTGTTTGGTTTCTTGATGAATTTATTGAAATTCTTATCATTAGCAAAAATAGTATTGTCATACAAAGCATCTACATATTTGTTATAATCGCCTTTGAATTCTTTTTCAATAGTTTGGTAGAAAGCCGGGCGCTCACTGGCCGGAACCATTTCGGCATATAAAGGAAATATTACTTTTGCCACTTTCCGGTCTACTTCATGGTCATAATCTTTATCATGGATGTTCGCATAAGATTCCTTTAATGTCTGTATGCTGGCATTGAGAAGTGAATCATTCTTTTCATCAAGTGCCTGTTTCAATTGCTCCATAACCATATAAGGAGTACCATATTCGATTCCGGAAGAAATAGCTTCAATGAGGCAAGTCCACTGATATTCCAAATTATTACCGGCTTGTATTGCCTGATCTATATTGGAAACAACTTTTTGATATTCTTTATTATTGACTCTTTTTGCAAATGCGGCAAAGCGGGTTTCTTGTTCTTTTTTACCTTCCAATACTTTATTATCTACAATAGCCTTGTTCATGCCGATTGCATTTTTCCAATAGTTGCTTGAACGTGCATATTTACTTGCGTATTGGATACGTACTTTATCACTTTTATCCATTTCCGATTTTAATACCTCTTGGCGTGCTGTGCGGATTCTGATACGGGGCGTATTGCTGCAATCCATCATTTGCTGGATGCCGGATGCCGTAAGGTAACGTTCTGTGCTTCCCGGGAATCCCATGATCATGGTGTAATCACCGTCTTCTATGCCACGCAAGGAGATGGCGAAATGTTTCTTGGTCTTCAACGGAACATTGCTTTCATTATAATCAGCCGGTTCTCCGTTTTCGTTTGCATAGATGCGGAACATTGAGAAATCTCCGGTATGGCGTGGCCACATCCAGTTGTCTGTTTCTCCACCGAATTTACCTACTGATGAAGGAGGAGCGGCAACCATACGTACATCACTATATACCTTTTTAACAAAGAAATAATAGCGGTTTCCAGCATAGAATGGCAGTAGCTCACTCGTATATCCGAATTTATCGGCGTATCCACGTGCCGATAACAATGAATCGGCTATAGTGCTAAGGAATTTATAAGTGAATGATTCGGCTTCTGTAGCTTCTTTATCAGCTATCTTTTTATTGATGATGTCTGTAACATCTTCTATCTTTTCAATGAAAGTAAATTGGAGTCCCGGAGTCGGGATTTCTTCTTTGCGGTTCATTGCCCAGAATCCATCTGTCAGATAATCGTGCTCTACGGATGAATGTTGCTGGATTGCGTCATAACCACAATGATGATTGGTTAGAATAAGTCCTTCCGGTGAAATGATTTCTCCGGTACATCCTCCTCCGAAGATACCGACAGCATCTTTCAATGAAACTTTGTTCGGGTTATAAATGTCGTCCACTTCCATTTGTAATCCTTGTTTTTTCATCATGTCGGCTAGGTGTTGTTCCTGCATGAGTTGTAGCAGCCACATACCCTCGTCTGCTTGGGCTGTGAATAGCGGCAATGTACAAAGAGCCACTAAGATAAGTCTGATGTTTTTCATACTTCTTATAAAATTAATGATTGTAAATTTGCTGTGCGGTGAAGATAATCGGATATCAACAGCACGGGAGGAGAGGCTCGAACTCCCGACACCCGGTTTTGGAGACCGGTGCTCTACCAACTGAGCTACTCCCGTATTGCGGCTGCAAAGATAGTTGAATATTCCGTATCTGCAAGTCATGCTGTTATAAAAGTTCTAATTCATTAAACATCTTTCGATAAGAATCCGCTTTCTCCTCCAGTGGCTTTGGATAGGCACGTGAAGAAGAAGGCATTCGATATAAACGCATCTCCCGTTCTTCAAATTTGAAAAGCGAGTAGTCGCCTACTTTGGGCTCTTCCGCTTCTATTTGAGCACGTAATGTGTCCGTTGCTTTTTGTCCGGTAGTGACAATGGCCCGGCAAAGTGGAATATGGCGGAGCAACAATGGTATATCTGTTGGTTCCACTACTTCCAGGAATTTATCGGAAGCATTGTCTTGCAATCGGCGGATAGAAGTGGCGGAGTCAAATAGGGCAATACCTTTTTCTTGTAGAAACAAAATTAGTTTTTCCCTGTCGAACGCTTTCTTTCCCGACATTAAGAAATGCTCTTTGTCTTGAAAGAATATCCATCCGAAGATACGCCACATGTCATTTTGAAGATTAGGGTAATAAAAGTCCATACTCCATCTTTTCCTTTGTGGAGGAAAACTTCCGAGCATCAACAGTTTTGCATTTGCAGGAAGAAATGGTTTTAGAGGATGTTCTTCTATTGCTACAGGTTCCATGAATTATTCTGCTTTTTTTCTGCGCTTTTCGCTTTTTGCAAGCATGATAATATTAAAAACATATTCGGTCATCCACTCTTCAGAATATCCCAGACGTTCTTTATAGGCACGAACGTTTTTAGCTACGGGTCTTATATCGTCTGATTTCCAATTCGTCTTGGTCAGAATATCATGTATGCTCTTTTCTGTCATGCTGTAAAGAGCCTTACGGAAGAACTTAGGCACTCCGAACTTCCATTTCATCAGGTTTCCGATAATCATCATCAGATCACTGCTGAACCCTTGGAACATAAACAAATATGTTTTTATATCATTTTGAGTTTTGCAACCCTTTTTTATAGAAGCGTCTATTTCTTTAAAGAATGATTCACTAAGCCCGTAATCCTGCATCAGCATTTTACGTGAATGTGATTTTTCTGCAATGCCGAGTTTACCACCTTGTGTTTGTACCTTATATACATGTTTGTATAGAGCGACATCCGGTAAAAAACGAATATTGGTAACACCCAGATTTACTGCCATGACAGATTGGTAGTATACACGGATAAGCGTCATAAAGTTCTCAACTTTGCTTTGGTCGATGTCGCGGATTTCAGTTTCTTTGTTAAATAACTTTTGAAATATATTCATCTTTGTTCTTCCTTTAATTTGTTTACGGTTGCAAATCTACATAAAATAATCGGATTTGCCTTATTTTCAGGACATGAAGAAAATAGTATTTTATTGAGAGAATATACGCATAAAATTATTATTTTTGCCATACGTTTAATTGTAGTGATTGCATTTTAATAGGTAATAGATTGATGGGAAAGAAAATTGTAACTTTTGGCGAAGTTTTGCTGCGCCTTACCCCTCCAAATTGTTTAAGAATTAGGCAGGCTGATAGTCTGATTGTTAAGTATGGAGGTAGCGAAGCAAATGTTGCTGCATCACTGGCTAATTATGGCTTGTATGTAGAGTTTGTAACCCGTTTGCCGCAAAATGAAGTGGCGGAGGCTTGTATGGGTGCATTGAGAGCGATAGGTATTGGAACTCGTCACATAATACGTGGTGGGGATCGTCTCGGTATTTATTTTTTGGAAGATGGAGCCTCTATGCGTGCATCCCGTGTGGTTTATGATCGTGCCGACTCTGCTTTTTCCACTATACGCCCCGGAATGGTGGATTGGGAACGGGTATTTTCTGATGCCGACTGGTTTCATTGGTCGGGTATTGTTCCTGCTTCTTCACCGGAGGCTGCCGAAGTTTGTATGGAAGCAATAGAGGTGGCGGACCGTATGGGACTAACCATTTCCTGTGATTTGAATTACCGGAAAAATCTTTGGAAGTATGGAAAGACTGCTTTGGAAGTGATGTCGGCAATGGTTGCCAAAAGTGATGTGATATTCGGTGCAATGCCTGAATATAAATATACACTTGGCGTTGAGGATGTCCCTTTTACTGCTATGGATGCCCATTATAAGTTGGATGAGGATGCTTTCTTGAAAGAATGCCGTTTGATTGAATCGAAATATCCGCATTGTCGCAAGATGTTTATTGAATTACGTAATTCTTTGAGTGTAAACCACGATATCCTTGCTGCAGTGCTTTACTCCGAGGGGACATTAAAGGTCGCTCCTGTTTATGATATCGATCATGTTGTGGATAAGGTTGGGGTTGGTGATGCTTTTGTGGGAGGCATGATTTACGGACTTGTGGCTTATCCTGACAATGACCGAAAGGCGCTTGATTTCGCGTTGGCAGCTTCAGCATTGAAGAACACGGTCTATGGTGATTTTAATCAGGTCACAGTTGAGGAGGTTGAGAACTTGATGAATGGTAATACATCAGGACGAGTGTCCAGATAATATAAAAATATTCTTTTTTACCATTTGAATATTGCTTGGAAATTCATTTTCTTTGTGTCTGATATAAAGGAGGTGGGATGAAAGAAAGTGTGTTGGAAAAGCTGAAAATATTGGCGGAATCGGCTAAATACGATGTGTCGTGTGCCTCCAGTGGTATGTCCCGTTCCGGTAAGAAAGGAGAACTGGGGAGTGCTGCCGGATGGGGTATCTGCCATAGTTTTACCGAGGACGGAAGGTGTATCTCGCTTTTGAAAATAATGCTGACCAACAATTGTATGTATGACTGTGCTTATTGCATTAACCGCCGCAGTAATGATGTTCCTCGCACTACACTTTCTGTTTCCGAATTGGTGGAACTGACGATTGAGTTTTATCGGCGTAACTATATTGAGGGGCTTTTCCTGAGCTCGGGTGTGGTGCGCAGTCCGGATTATACGATGGAAAGACTTGTACGTGTGGTAAAGGATCTCCGTCTGATACATCGTTTTCATGGTTACATCCATTTGAAAAGCATCCCCGGAGCCAGTCAGGATTTGGTGAACGAAGCAGGACTGTATGCCGATCGTCTTAGTGTAAATATCGAGATACCCAATGAAGAGAGCCTTCGGACACTTGCACCGGAAAAGGATTTTAAAAGTGTTTTTACTCCGATGAAGTATATCCAGCAGGGAGTGTTACGGAGCAAAGAGGAACGACAGGTATTTCGTCATGCACCACGATTTGCACCTGCGGGACAGAGCACACAAATGATTGTCGGTGCTACGGCAGATTCCGATCATGATATTCTCAGGTTATCTTCGGCTCTTTACAGTCGTCCCACGATGAAGCGTGTCTACTATTCCGGATATATTCACGTCAATAGTTATGATACACGTTTGCCGGTGTTGAGGCAACCGCCGCTTGTTCGTGAAAACAGGCTTTATCAGGCTGACTGGTTACTGCGTTTCTATCAATTCAAAGTGGACGAAATCGTGGATGATTCATACCCGAACCTTGATTTGGAGATTGATCCGAAACTCGCATGGGCATTGCGTCATCCAGAACAATTTCCGGTAGATATAAATCGGGCGGATTATGAGGTGTTATTGCGTGTACCCGGTATCGGGGTGAAATCCGCCAAACTGATTGTTGCTTCCCGCCGTTTTTCCCGTTTAGGTTCTTATGATTTAAAGAAGATTGGGGTGGTGATGAAGAAGGCCCGGTATTTTATCACTTGCCGTGAATTGGCATCGCCTACGGTTAACGAACTTACTCCGTTGGCGATACGTGCGCTTCTTATTCCCAAAGGGAGGAAGAAGATTGATAACGACCAGTTGGAACTGCCGTTTCAGGATTAAAAAAGGGAGGAGGGAATCATGCGGGTGTTTGTTTATGATTATACTTTCGAGGGGATGCTTACTGCTGTATTTGAGGCTTATTCCCGTCGTTCATTTCCTGATTTATTAATGCGGGAAGGAGATGTATTGCCCCTTTTTTGTGAGGAAACCTTTCAGGTTTATACAGATCAGGAGAAAGCAGACCGTGTATGGGCTGCCTTAGTAAAAAAACAGTCGACGATGGCACTTACAAGGCTTACCATGTGTTGGCTCTCCGAATTGCCGGACGTAGGTATGCTTTTATTTCGTTATATCCGTAAAACGATCGATGCTCCGGCTTCTATCGAACTGAATTTTGCCGATGAAGATGTATTGGCGTTAACCAAACTTTGGAAGAAAGTTGCCAATGAACAGACTCGTATTCTCCAGTTTCTCCGTTTTCAGAAAGCGCAGGACGGTACTTATTTTGCTGCAATGGAACCACTTTATAATGTATTGCCATTGGCGGTAAATCATTTTAGTAACCGTTTTCGTGACCAGTGTTGGCTTATTTATGATTTGAAACGTAGCTATGGTTATTATTATGATTTAAGGGATGTTACCGAAGTGCGTTTTGAAGAGAAAGCGGAACATTTGGCTACAGGAATGTTGGATAAATCTTTGATGGCGGAAGATGAAGAACTCTTTCAACGTATGTGGAAAACTTATTTCCAGTCTACTACTATACGGGAACGGTTGAATCCTAAGTTGCATCGACAAAATATGCCGGTGCGTTTCTGGAAATATATGACGGAAAAGCAATGATTTTGATACATTTTAGCATATTACGTAATTTGTAAACGGTACCTGAACTGCACCCCAAAAGTTGGACAAAAAAAGAGTATTAACCATGAAATTAAGTTATTGTTATTCTTTGTCCGAAAAGGAAAAAGTGATTGATCTTTACCATTCCGGTTTGAGTCAAAAGGAAATCTCCTCGCTCACGGGTATTTCCCCTTCTTATGTGAACACGTTGATCCGTCGTTATCTGGCCCATGGCGTTTCAGGTTTGGAGTTTCAACCTCCTTGCCGTTTGAGCCCGGAATATAAATTGTCCATAGTTCGCGATATCACGTCAAATGTTTTATCTTTGTGTGAAGCTTCCCTCCGTTACGGGGTGAGCCTGACCAGCCTCTATAACTGGCTCCGTCAATACCGTAGCGTGGGTCTGCAGGGTTTCATGTATTTAGGCAGACGGGGAAGGATAAAAGAAGAACCGATGAAAAGAAACAAAACATCCTGTTCGGCTCAGATTCCCCGTGAGCGTGAACTTGAACGGGAACTTGAGAAAGCCCGGGCAGAAAACGCCTACTTAAAAAATTACGGGCCTTACTTCTGGCGGAGGAAAAGAAGTCATCCTCCAAAAAGCCGGTGTCATCCGGGAATTAAGGCCTTTCCACCCACTTGCTGTTTTATTGGAAGTGGCGGGGATGGCACGCAGTACGTTTTATTATAATTTGTCCCGACTCTCTCAAGGGGATAAGTATGCGGAAATCAAGCAACGGATAACCGAAATTAACCGTATCCACCGTGGCAGGTACGGACACCGCAGGATAACCTTGTCGCTGAGAATGACCGGAATACGGATAACTCCAAAAACCGTACTCAAACTGATGGGGGAGTTGGATATACACTGCAAGGTCAGATGCAAACGGTACCTTTCCTACAAGGGTGAAGCGGGAAAGACCGCACCCAATCTGTTGAAACGTTGTTTCCATGCCGGGATGCCCGGAAGGAAACTGGTCACGGACGTTACCGAGTTCCACATCTGCGGACAGAAGGTGTATCTTTCCCCCGTACTCGACCTGTACAACAGGGAAATACTCGGATATGCCATAAGCAGGCAACCGAACATGGAGATGGTCAGGCGGATGATGAAGCAGACATTCCCCAGGCTTCCAAAACAGGGAGGGATACTCCTGCATTCGGATCAGGGATGCCTGTACCAGTCAAAAGCATATCGTTACCTTTTGCAGCAAAGGGGAATCACACAGAGTATGTCCAGGAAAGGGAACTGTCTGAACAATGCGGTTATTGAGAACTTCTTTGGTGTTTTAAAATCAGAATTGATATATTTGCAAAAGTTCAACTCCGTAAAGATATTTATTACAGAACTCGATAAATATATCAAATATTATAATAATAAAAGAATTAAAAGCGGTTTGAAGGGGATGAGCCCTGTAAAATACAGAATTAATTATGCAAATAAATAAGTAACTAACTGTCCAACTTTTGGGGTGCAGTTCAGGCAGTTTCAACTAAAACTAAAAACGCTTAAAGGGGCGTTGCCGATCGCCTAAGGGAGCGTTAGCAATCGCTCAAGGG
>OHAE01001797.1_pt1 | contig 14765 bp, 6 predicted proteins | sample 1577061 | NCBI WGS metagenome assembly OHAE01 (sample SAMEA3541535, study PRJEB24748) | human gut metagenome | biome: human gut; feature: human-associated habitat; material: faeces | place: China | collected 2012
CTACCCTTTTAAGGGTGGTTGCAGTCTTTTTTATTGCGCGTTTTTTTACAGCGCCATGCTGTTTATTCACTTGCACAAAACATAACGCCAGCCTTAAATCAACGTTTCTCGTCCGTCAGCTCAAACCTGATACTGTGCAGGTCAAGCCCATTCTGTGCAAAGTATATCCTGAAAGTTGTGAAGCGTGAGAACATAGGCGTTTTCTTTTCCATTGAAACAGCCTTTCCACCTGTGCCATTAAAAGTGAACGTACCCACCGCAGTACCCATGCTGAACAGCGTCATAGGTATCTGCGCAAGCTCACTCTGTGTAGAGCTTGCCGTGACTATCACCCTGTAAATACCGAAGTTTGACAGGTCAAGAGCAAAGCTATAAGAAGTGCCTTTCTTTGTGTCAACATCACTAAGGTCAAGAGTTATGTCACGGTCTACCTTATAAAACTGTACAGGCTTGTCGTCCTCCTGCTCCTCGTCCTCTCGGTTTATCACCTTGACAGTATCTCCTATACCCTCCGCACGCTTAAGAGCATTAGTGTGAAGAAGGAATCCGCATATGTTCGCCGCATTTCTCTGAAGCTCACACCTCTCTATACCGCCATTTTCAAGGGCAGCAAGCGTGTTGTCGTCATTCTTTTCTCCGTCAGGACAAACCATGTAAACATCGTTCTGCGCCCTAGCCATAGCTGCAAGATCCGTCTTGTCAGGCTCTTTTCCACGAACGTTTATGTTCGCCCACCAGTCCGTCATGGTGAAGCCCTTGAAGCCCCATTCCTCACGAAGTATCACTGTGTTAAGGTCAAAGTTTCCTGCCGTCCACAAGCCGTTTACTCTGCCATACGTGGTCATAACAGAGGAAGCTCCTCCCTCTTTTACCGCTATCTCAAAGCCCTTTAGATATATCTCCCTGATCGCTCTTTCCGATACCACCGAGTCGATAAAATGCCTGTTCGTCTCACGATTGTTCGCACAGAAGTGCTTTATCGTACCTGTCACCCCTGCACCAGCCATGCCCTTTAACTCAGCTGCCGCCATTTTGCCAGTAAGAAAAGGATCTTCCGAGAAATACTCAAAGTTTCTGCCGTTCAAAGGGTGTCTGTGAATGTTCATTCCGGGGCCAAGCAGACAATCCACCTTGTTAGCCGCCATTTCAAGCCCCATAAAAGTGAAAAGCTCACTTGTAAGCTCCTTGTTGAACGAAGAAGCTATCATAGTGCCGTTCGGCAGGCTGAAAGCCTTTGTGCCGCAGTCAAGTCTCATGCCCGACGGACCGTCCGAACAGCAGCCAGCAGGTATGCCAAAGCCATTGAGATTTTCCGACACTCCACCGAACGCCGAAGCCGTACCAGCCGTGACCCTAGGGCTTCCCATGCCCTCGCCCCTTATAATGCAGGAAAGGTCATAGTCTGAAAGCTGTGCAATAAAATCGTCCATCGTGTTCTTGCCGTTCTTAACGTCCCAAAGCTTTATGCCCTTGTCACCGGTGTATGCTATCTTTTTTGGAAGCTTCTCCAAACGCCTTGCACTTTCGTCTACCTCAGATACAGGAACAGCCTCTCTGCCAATGCTGAAAGCTCCGCCCTCGCAAACAGGCTTTATTCTCTCAAAACTCTCCACAGGAGCAAGCGCCTGAGTGAGCCTTTCTGTTACAAAATCCTCACCCTGCTCAAAACTGCAAGCATATTCAGCACTTCTCACGTCACTGCCCACATAGAATTTATATTCCCCTGCTTCAAGCACATAGCATGACTTGTTGCCCGTCACACCCGAATCGTCATAAGAAGCAAGCTTTGAGATATCCACTGCTATCTCAACCACCTGCTCTTCCTGCGGTACAAGCTCCCTGGTCTTTTCAAAGCCGCAAAGCACTCTAGCCGCCTTGCCGAGCCTTCCCTGCGGAGCTTCGCAGTAGACCTCTATTACCTCTTTGCCCTTGTAAGAACCGATATTTTTCACTAAAACAGAAAGCTTCACAGCCCCCTCTGTTATCTCAGCCTTTTCCGTCTTTATCTCAAACTCAGTGTATGAAAGGCCAAATCCGAACGGATAAAGCACCTTTTCTTTAGCAAAAGTCTCAAAATAGCGATATCCCACATAAATATCCTCAGCGTAAATATCCCTGTTTTTCTCCCTGCCGAAATTAGCGTCCGAAGGGTAGTCAGACGCCTTGTATGCGATAGTGTCAGGAAGCTTTCCGCTAGGGCTGACCTTTCCTGTCAAAACGTCCGCTGTACCCTTTCCGCCTGTCATTCCCCCCTGCCAAACATAAAGCACAGCGTCAGGGGCAATTCTGTTTATGTCGGTCATATCTATGATATTTCCCACGTTGAGAAGCAAAACAACTTTCTTGAAATTCTCCCTCACCACCGTGAGCATAGCTATCTCGTCATCGCTTAGCAAATAAGAGCCTGCCTCCAGCCTGTTGTCCTGCTCCTCACCTGCCGTCCTGCCTATTATCACAATGGCAGTTTCACAGCTTTTTGCAGTTTCTTTGACAAGCCCCTCGTCAAGCGGCATCTCTTTCTGCGACCAAGGCTCTCCGCCCCAGCCCTCGCCTAAGTCGAATGGGTTTTCCTTGTCCCATTTTCTGTATGTGTCAAGAAGCTTCTCATTGACCTTTACGCCGTTATCAATAAGCCCGTCCAGAATGTTCACTACCTTAGTAACGTTCACCATTCCTCCCGAGCCTGTTCCGCTTTTATAATAATGAAACTGTATGCGTCCGAAAACAGCCACCTCTTTGTTTGTATCAAGCGGCAGAGCATTATTTTCATTTTTAAGCATAACGATTCCCTCAGAAACCATTTTCGCCGCAGTATCAAGATATTTGTTCCAATCAAGTATTCTTTCCATAGCTTTCACCTTTCCAAATTTTCTATTGAATTTCAAAGTGTATTATAGCACAACCCTCCCACCTATTCAATAAAGATACTATGAACAATGGGTTTACTTTTTATATAGCATATCCTGTTCTCAGGAAAAATATTGCACAATGTGTTTATTTGTGCTATAATGAGTACATACGGCTACACCGCACGCTCCTTGTTCGGTGTTCCTTATTAAAAAAATTATTGTCGGAGGGGTAAAAATGGATAATATCGTCACTGTCGGCGGACACATAAACGCATCTATAAACTTTGCCATGCAGCAAAACTATGTCCCTGTCATAAGAAGCCTTGTAGTAAATAACAACTCAGAGGAAGCCCTTGAGAATATCGGACTTAAAATAACCTTTGAGCCTGAGTTTGCAAAGGAATTTACATATTATATCGGCTCTATCCCCGCAAAAAGTTCTGCCGAGATATCCCCCGTGAGAATATCTACCAACACAGATCTTCTTTTCTCTCTTACAGAAAAAATGGTGGGCAATATCACCATTGAGGTGCTTCAAAAGGGTGAAAATATCTTCACCTATCAGAACACTATAGAGCTTCTCGCCTGCGATCAGTGGAGCGGTTTGAACATAATGCCTGAGATGATAGCCGCATTTGTTACGCCAAATCACCCTGCGCTCTCCCCAGTTATTCATGACGCTTCCACGTTCCTGAAAAAGTGGAAAGGCGACCCCTCTTTCACAGGCTATCAGACCAACAACCCAAACAACGTGAAGCTTCAAATGGCAGCAATTTTTGCCGCCCTCGTCCAGCAGAAAATAGTCTACAACGATCCCCCTGCAAGCTATGAAGTCATAGGTCAGAGGATACGCCTGCCGCATAAGGTCTTGGAGCAAAAAATGGGCACTTGTCTTGACCTTGCGGTGCTTTATGCCGCCTGCCTTGAAGCGGTGGGACTTCACCCTCTGCTGTTTTTCATGACAGGTCACGCATTCTGCGGCTGTTGGCTTGAAAACGAAACTTTCGCAGATTGTTGCGTTGACGATGTTTCCGCCATTGAAAAGCGCATTGCGGAAAATGCCGAAGAAATGCTCCTTGTGGAGTGTACAGACTTTGTTGACAGCAACGTTCACGATGCCGAGCGTTTCGACCATGCCATGAAACACGGCAAAGACCATATAAGCAACATGGAATTTCAATGCGTCATAGACATTATCCGCACCCGTGGAAGTGGCATAAGACCTATCCCACTGCGTCCCGAGCAAACCTATTCAGGTATGCAGCTTGCAGAAGGATCCGACAAGCCAAAAGAGATTCTCGCCCCCTCCGAGCTTAATAGCTCGCTTCTTGGCAAAGTGGCAGAGGGCAACGATAAACCCGTCACAAAAATGCGCATATGGGAAAGAAAGCTTCTTGATTTCAGCCTGCGAAATTCTCTTTTGAACTTCCGTGTCACAAAGAACACCATGCAGCTTATGACCGCCGACCTTGGAAAGCTTGAGGACGAGCTTGCAAGCGGAAGTGACTTCCGTATCATGGAAATACCTACCGAGTGGACAGTTTCCACCCGTGACGCAAAAATATTCGCTATTGAGAACGAAAAGGACCTTGTGACAAATATCGCCGAGAACGAGTTCAAAAACAACCGCATAAGAACTTTCCTCAGCGAAACTGACCTTGACTCTGCCCTGAAAAACCTCTACCGCTCCGCAAAGGTGAGCATGGAGGAAAACGGCAGCAACACCCTTTTCCTCGCTCTGGGACTTCTCCGCTGGTATGAAAGCGACCTTTCCGAAAAGCCACGCTATGCCCCTTTGGTGCTTATCCCTATAGATATCGTCCGCAACACACGCAATAAAGGCTATATAATAAGGAGCAGACAGGAAGAAACTCAGATAAACGTCACGCTTCTTGAATATCTCCGCCAAGACCATGGCATCAGTATCACAGGTCTTGACCCTCTCCCACTTGACGAACACGGCATAGACCTGCCCCTTGTTTTCAATACTATCCGTCAGGCTGTTATGGGAAAAAAGCGTTGGAACATAGAGGAATATGCCTTTATCGGTCTGTTCTCATTCAGCCAGTTCGTAATGTGGAACGACCTGCGCAACCGCTCAGAGGAGATAAGCCAAAACAAGGTGGTGTCCAGCCTTATGGCAGGCTCTCTCACCTATGTCCCCGAGGATATAAGCATAACCCCTGAGAATATAGATTCCGACCTTGACCTTGAAAACATGGCAGTGCCAATGAGCGCAGACTCCTCACAGCTTGCCGCCATTGCCGCAGCAGGAAGCGGACAAAGCTTTGTTCTCCACGGTCCTCCGGGAACAGGAAAATCTCAGACTATCACAAATATGATAGCAAATGCACTCTATAATGATAAAAGCGTGCTGTTCGTTGCAGAAAAAATGGCAGCCCTCAACGTGGTGCAGAAACGTCTTGCAAATCTAGGGCTTGACCCGTTCTGCCTTGAACTCCACTCCAATAAAACAAACAAGACCACTGTCCTTGCAGAGCTTGACAAAGCCCTTGAAGTGGGCAAAATAAAATCTCCCGAGGAGTATTCAGCCGAAGCCGCAAAGCTCAAAGCTCAGAAAGCCCAGCTCAACGATACCATAACCGCACTTCACGAAAAGCGTAACTGTGGTGTGACCCTTTACGAAGCTATATCAGCCTATGAGCGCAGTATATCCGAAAAAGACAAAATATCAGTTTCAAAAGATATTCTCACAAACATAGCAAAGGAAACTCTCGACCGCTTCAGCGACCTTGTGCATAGATATTCAATAGCCATAGCCGAAACAGGCGACTTTGCCGACTTCCCACTTAAAGATATCGGCATTACATCATATTCTATGGAACAGCGTGACAAGTTCCACACTGAAGCCGCCGACCTTGCCCAAAAAGCCACCACTTCCTCTCAGTGCGCACAAACTCTCGCACAGGCTTATAGCTACAGCGGCGACCTTGACAAGACAGCAGTAAAAATGCTTTCCCACATATACAAAGCTTCCACCGCTGACGGTGAACTTCTTGACGGACTTCTCTGCGCACCTCACTATGATATCACCCTGCAAAAGATCAAAGATACTCTTGCCGTAGGGAAAGAGTATACCGCTCTCTGCACCGATATCCTCAGCCATTTTGAAAAAAGCATTTTTGACCTTCCTGCGTCAGAATCGAAAATGCTCTATAAGCAGGCAGAGCAAAGCTGGTTTTTGCCAAAAGCCATGAAGCTTGGAAAGCTCACAAAGGGAATAAAACTCCACGCCAAAGACCCTGCTTACGTTACAAAAGCAAACCTTGGTGAAATTCTCGATAAGCTTTGCACCATAAGCGAAAAGAAAGACTTCCTGCGAAGCCTGCCGTCAGATGTAACAGCGCTTCTCACAGGTATTTACATGAACGAGCAGACCGATTGGAATGTCCTTGAAAAAGCCGTTTCAAAAACCGACAGCATTATGAATGCCATTAAGCAGAAAGCGGGTGCTGACCCTGCACAAATGGCTCAGACTATCGGAAAAGCAAACTGCACTTCTGAAGGACAGGCTCTCTCCTCGTTCCTTGAAAAGCTTTCAGCCTTTGAGGACAGCTTCTCAGCCAACATGACCGCCATAGAAGCAAGTGCAAATTGGCTTGACTTATCTTCAGAAAAGCTTAATACCTATGCCGAAAACGCCGACAAGCTTAGATACGCCGCCCAGTTCAACAGCGTTGACAAAGAGCTTTCAGACAACGGACTTTCAGGTGTCAGCGAAAGCTACCGCACAGGCAATGTTGACAGCGAAAACGTAGAAAAAGCATTCTCCTGCACAGTAAATTATCAGCTTGCACTTATGATAATAAACAGCGATAAACGTCTTAGCCAGTTCAGCAGTAACAGTGCAAACGACCTTATCACACAGTTCAAAGACACTCTCGATAAATTCTCACGTCTGACTATACAGGAGCTTTTGGCTCGTCTTTCCGCAAAAATACCTGCCCAAGGCTCAGCCTGCGCTTCCACCTCTGAAATGGGCATACTCAAACGTGCCATAAAGAGCAACGGCAGAATGATGTCACTTAGAAGCCTTTTCGATAAGATACCAAATCTTCTCCGCAAGCTCTGCCCTTGTATGCTCATGAGCCCCATATCAGTTGCACAGTATATAGACCCGTCATTTCCGAAATTCGACCTTGTTATCTTTGACGAAGCTTCACAGCTGCCAACAGCCGAAGCCGCAGGCACTATCGCAAGGGGCGAGAACGTTGTTATTGTGGGCGACCCTAAACAGCTCCCGCCAACAAACTTCTTCTCCTCAAATCGGATAGACGAAGAAAACAGCGAAAAAGAAGACCTTGAAAGCCTCCTTGACGATTGCCTTGCTATCTCCATGCCGCAGCAGTATCTCAAATGGCATTATCGTTCACGCCACGAGAGCCTTATTGCCTACAGCAACATGAAATACTATGACAATAAGCTTCTCACATTCCCGTCCCATAACGACCTCATTTCAAAGGTGAGCATTATCCACCCCGAGGGTCACTATGACAAGGGCAGAACAAAGCAGAACAAGGCGGAAGCAAGAGCCGTTGTTGACGAGATAATAAGACGAATGAGCGATGAAAAGCTCCGCAATGACAGCATAGGTGTTGTAACATTTAGCTCCGTTCAGCAAAATCTCATTGACGATATGCTCTGCGAAGAGTGGGCAAACCACCCTGAGCTTGAAGAGCTTGACAGAAAGTCACCGGAGCCGGTCTTCATCAAAAACCTTGAAAACGTTCAGGGCGACGAACGTGACGTTATACTCTTCTCCGTCGGCTATGGTCCTGACGAAAAGGGACAAGTTTCAATGAACTTCGGCCCTCTCAACCGTGACGGCGGCTGGCGAAGACTTAATGTAGCAATATCCCGTGCAAGAAAAGCCATGATAGTCTACTCTGTCCTCCGTCCTGAGCAGATAGACCTTTCAAGAACACGTTCCGAGGGCGTTGCAGGACTTAAAGGCTTCCTGGAGTTTGCCGAGCGTGGAAAGCTTGCCGTAACAGCCCACAGCACCACAAAAAGCACAAGCGACAGCACTGTAACAGAGTGTATCGCAAAAGCCATAAAAGAGCTTGGCTATGGGGTGAAATGCAACATCGGAAGCTCCGAGTTCAAAGTTGATATCGGCATAATCGACCCTGACAACGAAAAGGAGTATCTCATGGGCATACTCCTTGATGGTGAAAACACTCTCCACAGCTCCACCGCACAGGATAGATTTATCCTACAGCCAAGCGTGCTTAACGGTCTTGGCTGGAATATCCTGAGAGTGTGGACGCTCGATTGGTTTGACGATAAGGACCGAGTTCTGGGAAACATAAAAGCCGCCATAGACAGCGCACCAAAGCATGAAGCCGAAACAGCTCCCGCCTCAAAGCCTGCCGTCTATGCCACAGCGCAGTTTGAAAGAGAGGAAGCTTCCGCCCTCACATCAGCCTTTGCACAGCCCTATGTGACCGCAGATATTGGCATAATGGGTACATCTGATGACTTTTATAAGCCCGAAAACAAGCAGAAAATAAGGGAAACAGCCGAAAAGGTGATCGCCGCAGAAGCACCAATAAGCGAGAAGCTTTTCATGAGAAAAGTTTTCACCGCATGGGGCATAACACGAAGCGGCTCAAGAGTGGAAAGCATCTTTGCCGATGCCGCACAAGGCGTTTCACCATTCGCCACAGCCGATGAAAACAGAGTTTTCCTTTGGAAAGAGGGGCAATCCCCTGAAAGCTATTCTATCTATCGCACAAGCGATGATACCAACAAGCGAAGCATGGAGGATATCCCCTCCGAGGAGATAATAAATGCCGTGAAAGAAGTGCTTTGCCAGCAGATAAGCCTTTCAGAAACCGACCTCGTAAGAGAAACAGCCAAGAAATTCGGCTACACAAGAGCTGTGGGCATAACGGAGAGCGTAATAAGCTACACCCTGAAAAAAGCTCTCACCGCAGGTCTTATAAAAAAATCAGAAAGCGGAAACATCTCCGCAAAATAATGCGCAAACAAACTAAAACCACCGCCGAGAGTTTTCCTCCCAGCGGTGGTTTCTATTCATATCAGTATTTCCATTTCTCCGAGCAAAGCTGCATCTCAACCATGTGCTTGTAGATACCGTTAGTCTTTTTAAGCGCCTCAGGCGAGCCTGTCTCAGCCACCTTTCCGTCTTTAAGCACAACTATCTTGTCCACACCGTCAACAGTTCTCATTCTGTGTGCTATTATAAGCACAGTCTTGTTCTGTATAAGCTTTGCGATAGACTCCTGTATAAGCGACTCGTTGTCAACGTCCAGAGAAGCCGTAGCCTCGTCCATAAGAATGATAGGAGCGTCCTTTAGAAATGCCCTCGCTATGGATATACGCTGTCTTTCACCGCCCGAAAGCTCCGAGCCGTTCTCTCCTATCATGCTGTTCCACTTGTCAGGCATCTTCTCAACAAAATCCTCGCAGTGTGCAAGCCTTGCCGCCGCCATAACCTCCTCGTCCGTTGCGTCCTTTCTGCCTATCCTGATATTCTCCATAACAGTGTTGTTAAACAGCGTTACATCTTGGAAAACGATAGAGTAAAGTGACAAAAGCTTCTCAGGGTCAACGTCTGCAACATTCATTCCGCCAACAGTTATCTTACCCTTGTCATTATCCCAAAATCTTGCCGCAAGCCTTGCAACAGTGGTCTTTCCTCCGCCAGACGGACCGATAAGCGCTGTTATCTCCCCCTGCTTTGCAGTGAAGCTTACATCGGAAAGCACCTGCTCTTCACTCTTGTATGAGAAAGCAACATGGTCGAATGTGATATCATAACCCTTGTTGTCAAGCTTATCACTGCCCGACTGCTCCTCGTGCGAAAGTATCTCGTCCATACGATTGCAGTTTGCGTCAAGGCTTATTATAGCAGCCAAATTCTGAAGCGCTATCTGAAGCGGCTCATACATTCTTGTTACCACCAGCAGGAACATAAAGAACGTCAGCACCGTTATCTCACCATTTACAAGAAGCGAGCTTCCCACAACAGCCACAGTTCCAATACCGAGCTTTAGTATCATCTGCGCTGAGCATACGAACACCGCATTTGCAAACTCCGCCACGATAGCGTGCTTTTCCACAGCCTTTATCTTCTTTTCAAGCCCCTCAGAGTATTTCTCTGTCATGTTGTATGAACGCAGGTCACGGAGAGTTTCAAGCCCCTCCTGAATGCCGTCAATGCAATCTATACGATATTTCATCGTCTTTTCGTGTATCCTTGACATAACCTTCTTTGAAGATATAACTATCATAAATGCTACCGGCATTACCCAAACTGAAGCAAGAGCCATTCTCCAGTCAAAGAAAAACAAGCTTATAACAATGATAGTAGTGGAGGCGATACCGCCCACAAGCTCAGGTATCCAATGCGAAGAGCCTGTTTCTATCATTGCACAGTCCGTCATGATAGTGTTCGTAAGGTCGGCAAGGTCTTTCTTGCCAAAGTATGAAAGGGGTATCTTCCTGAGCTTTTCCGCAAGCGTCCTTCGTCTTACACCGCTTTCAACATATGTAGAGTAAAACGTGGACTTATACTGAAACAGCGTTGTAAGGGCAATAAGCAAAAGCGCTCCCACTATCGCCCCAATAAAAAGCCAGAACTTATCTCTTGGAAGCTCTCCCTCAAGAAGATATGAGGAAAGTACATATAAAAGCCCCACAGGGAGCATAAGCACAAGGTTAGCAAGCGTAACAGCAATAAACGCCCTTATCATGCCTTTTGCACCCTTGTCTGAAAGGGCATATTTGTGTTTTAATTTTTCCGTGAAGCTCATAATCAAACCCCTGCCTTTCTGACCTGCCAGCTTACAGACCTGTTGTATTCGTTCCACATACGGCTGTAGATCCCGCCCTGCTCTATAAGCTCCTCATGCTTTCCGCTCTCTGCTATCCTGCCCTCAGAAAGAACGTAAATGCGGTCTGCATTTGTTACCGTTGAAAGCCTGTGTGCTATCATTATAACTGTCTTGTCTTTTGAAAGCCTCTCAAAAGCCTGCTGAACAGACCTCTCGTTGTCAGGGTCGGCAAAAGCCGTCGCCTCATCAAGTATAAGCACAGGCGCATTTTTCAAAAACGCCCTTGCAATAGAAAGCCTCTGACACTCGCCCCCCGAAACGTATATGCCCTTTGAGCCGATCATAGTATCAACACCCTCAGGGAACTTCTCGATTATATCCATGCACTGTGCGTCACGAAGCGCCTGCATTACCACCTCGTCCGTGGCGTCAGGTCTGCCCATTCGCACGTTGTCGAGAATACTCATTTTAAGAAGCTTGCTGTCCTGGAAAACATATGAAACATACTTCATAAGCTCCTCTGACGGAATGTTTCTCACGTCTGCCCCTCCTATCTTTATAGAGCCGCTCTTTACGTCCCAGAAACGTGCGATAAGCGAACAAAGGGTGGTCTTTCCTCCCCCTGAAGGACCTACTACCGCAATATGCTCTCCTGCCTTTATGTTCATCGTTATTCCGTCAACAGCGTTGCTCTCTGCATTGTCATAAGCAAACACCACATTGTCAAGCTGGATGGATGAGTCCTTTGGAGTTTCACCGCTCTTTGTCTCAGCAAGCGGCTCAGTTTCAAGAATAGAATACATTCTGTTCACAGCGTCGTCCACCAACATCTGTGACTCTCCTGCATATGCTATCTTCATAAGTGTTACAGTAAGAATAGAAGTTATTATCACATAAAAGAAAAGATTAAGAACAAACTCGTCCGTAACTCCATGGGAAGTGAGTTTGAAAGCCGCAATTATAAGCGCCGCAAAAATGCCGTTTGCCGCAGTGGTGAAGCATATCATCGGAAGCATCATGTTCTTTGTGTATCCAAGAGTCCACTTTTCATATTCGTCAATAGCAAGCTTGAAACGCTTGAAAGAAAATATCGTCTGACCAAAGGTTTTTACAACAGGTATTCCACGAACATACTCCACCGCCTCTGATGACATTTTTTCAAGTGCATTCTGATACTGCTTCATATCCTCCGCCATTTTAGGACCCATCATAAGCGTGCCCATAAGCACAAATGCGATGAACGCAGGGATAAGGCTAATAAGTCCAAGCCGCCAGTCGAATATGAACATCATAACAAGCAGACCCACAGGGGTCGCAATTGAAACAGCCTTGTCAGGAAAATTGTGGGCAAGATAGGTTTCCGTTGACGCACTTGAATCCATAACTATCTTTCTTATCTTTCCTGTTCCCTCAGCTTCAACATAACCAAGCGGAAGCTTCATAATATGCTTCATCATGCTCACTCTCATGTTATCCTGCACCCTGAACGCTGCCTTGTGAGAACACATTAGCGCAGCGATATAAAACACCATTCCAAGAAGTGCAAAGCCCACAGCCTCCCAGCCGTATCGGCTTATGTTCTCCGCCTTTGAAAAATCAGGTCTTACCCTGAGTATCTCTTTTATGATGCGCCAAACATCATAAAACGGTATCAGTGCTATCCATGCACTTATTACAGCAAGAACAGCAGAAGCGTAGGAATAATACTTATGTCCGCCTGCATAGTGCATAAGAACTGCAAAGGAACTTTTCTTTTTCTCTTTCTTTTTCACAACAATACCTCCTGTTTGTTTATAAAGTTAGGTTTAACTAACTTATTACCATTTAAAAAGCAACACCCTATAAGGGGTTGCTGAAAATGTTAAAAAAGTCAAATGATTTTGACATCTTTTCTGTAGGGGAGCGGCGCAATTTCTGCTTTGCAGAAATGCGAAGTCCTGCTCCCTGCTCAAAGTTCTACTAAAAACCCGAACAACACCAAGACCCTACAAGCCCAGATCCTCATAATTCTGCCCCAGAACTTTCCCCCAGCCTGCGAAGCAGAACTCTCTTATGCTTTTCATAAAGATCTGCGCCTCATCATAAGAAAGATCATGAGAGACCACCTCGTAAATATAAGACCAGCCTGTTCGGCAGATAACGTGTATAAAGAAGTCGCTCACCATGTTTTCACGCCTTGAAAACTGCTTTACAAACTCCCTGTAATACTTTTCCTCTATCTCAGCAAGCTCGTCAAAATAATACTCATACTCCGTTCCTGCCGAGTGGCAGAAGATAAGCTTGAAAACGTCAAAGTTTTCATAAATATATTTCAGCACAAGCTCAGTTCCCTCATTGCCCTGACTTGTCGCCTCCGCAGGGTCGCCGCTCTCCCTTGCAGCGGTTATGCTTTCAAGATACAACTCCATAAGTCCGTCTTCAGCCGGCTTTACTACCGCCGAAAAAAGTCCAGCCTTGTCCCCAAAGCGTGTATATATAGACCCCGTACTTACTCCGCTCTCAGAAGAGATCCTGCGAAGATTTGCATTTTGAAAGCCGTGTTCAAGAAATTCTTTTTTTGCACTCTCTATAAGAGTTTCTGTAACTCCTGCTGTTTCCGTTCTCATTTTGCACCTGCCTGAAAATAACCATGTTATAATAACAGTGTTATTATAACATGGTTATTTAAACTTGTCAAGTTTTTTTCTTAAAACAGCTCAAAATCTTGTAATAATATCATTTTCATGATATAATTTTATCATATGAATAAACGACAGGAAATGATAAAATGAAAAACATAAACAAAGCGATCACTTTCGCTAAAAAAGAAACCGTCCTGATAGTGGCAATGCTCTTAGCCGTTATATCTGCATTTTTCGTCACACCTGACAAAGCATATGCAAGTTATATCGACTTCCGAACACTTGGACTTCTGTTCTCTCTTATGACAGTGACCGAGGGCTGCAAAGGTCTTGGCATTTTTGAACGCAGTGCAAAATTTATCATAAGCAAAGTCAATACCGCATTTCAGCTTTCCATAGTGCTTGTGGGGCTTTGCTTCTTTTCAAGTATGTTCATAACAAATGACGTTTCACTTCTGACCTTTGTTCCCCTCACTCTCACCGCCCTCTCAACTCTCGGTGAAGCAGGCAACAAGCTTCTCATACCCATTGTCGTTCTACAGACCATTGCCGCAAATCTTGGCAGTATGCTCACGCCTATAGGCAATCCTCAGAATCTATACCTTTTTGGTGTATCAGATATGAAGCTGGAAGATTTTCTTGTAATTATGCTTCCCTTTACTATTGTGGCAGGAGCGATGCTTTTTCTGTGGACGCTTGCAGTGTGTAAAAAATCAGGAAAGCTGTCTGTCAAGACAGATATAACTGCTGAAAACTTCGATACATATTCGACTAAAGACAAGACAAAACTTTCAGGATACGTCCTGCTTTTTGTCCTTTGCCTGCTTACAGTTGCAAGGCTTATCCCATGGCAGATAACAGCCCTCTGCGCACTTGCTTTCTCTGCCATTGCTGACAGAAACGTGCTTAAAACAGTTGATTACTCACTGCTTCTTACATTCTGCGGATTTTTCATCTTTATCGGAAATATGGGCAGAGTAGATTTTTTCCGCAGTGTCCTCAGCAGCATAATAAACGGTCACGAGCTTTTTATTGCCGTTGCCGCAAGTCAGATAATAAGCAATGTTCCATGCGCTATACTCCTTTCAGGCTTCACCAACAAGCTGAACGCACTTATAATAGGAACGAACATAGGCGGCCTTGGCACTCTTATCGCCTCCATGGCTAGCCTTATATCCTACAAGCAGATATGCCGCAGCCACCCCCATATCAAAGGCAGATATTTCGCATATTTCACAGCCGCAAATATCGCTTTTCTCGCTGTAATGGCTCTGACTGTAAAGATCGCATACTGAAATAAGTTTTCTATACCCTGCCCACTTTATCTGCATAACATTTTCGCTAAATGCCCACACTATCCGCAGGAGGTGTTTTTATGCTTGAATTTTTTGCAGGAACGCTGGTAGGCGGTTTTGTGGGCGTTGTGACAATGTGCCTTTGTATCACCGCAGGCGAAAGCGACCGTCACGATG
>OHAE01001806.1_pt1 | contig 14701 bp, 12 predicted proteins | sample 1577061 | NCBI WGS metagenome assembly OHAE01 (sample SAMEA3541535, study PRJEB24748) | human gut metagenome | biome: human gut; feature: human-associated habitat; material: faeces | place: China | collected 2012
ATGGTACTGAGCGTCGGTCTTGTCCAGGCTCAAGGTAAAGCAGAAATAAAGTTTGATAAGACAACACACGACTTCGGGACATTCTCTGAAAACAACCCGATTGTCAGTTGCACATTCAAGTTTACGAATATCGGCGATGGCCCGTTGGTCATCCATCAGGCAGTGGCATCATGCGGATGCACCGTACCCGAATATACCCAGGAACCCATCATGCCGGGAAAAACAGGTACAATCAAAGTGACTTACAACGGAACGGATAAATATCCGGGACACTTCAAAAAGTCGATTACCCTGCGTACAAACGCCAAAACAGAGATGATACGTCTTTTTGTGGAAGGCGACATGACGGCCAAAGACGCAAAGTAAGCAAAAATAAATAACAACAAAGAGGAGAATCTTTCGGGATTCTCCTTTTTTTTTGCTTACTTTGAGGCTGTTTTGAAAAACCAACCGTTTGGAAATCCGATAAACTATACATAAACTACAAAAAACAATTATGAAACAAGAAGAAGACAAATTTACGGGCTTGCCCGAAAACGCGTTCCGGGAACTAAAGCCGGGAGAAGTGTACAACCCGCTGATGAGTCCGACGAAAACGTATCCGGAGGTCACTCTCTGGTCGGTAGCATGGGGAATCGCCATGGCCATCCTCTTCTCTGCTGCCGCAGCCTATCTGGGGCTCAAAGTGGGACAAGTATTCGAAGCAGCCATCCCCATCGCAATCATAGCAGTCGGTGTGTCCGGTGCAGCCAAGCGTAAAAACGCACTCGGCGAAAACGTGATCATCCAGTCCATCGGTGCCTGCTCGGGTGTCATCGTAGCAGGAGCCATCTTCACACTGCCTGCCCTCTACATCCTGCAAGCCAAATATCCGGAAATGTCAGTCACCTTCATGCAAGTATTTATCAGTTCACTGCTGGGCGGTGTGCTGGGTATCTTGTTCCTGATTCCTTTCCGCAAATACTTCGTAAGCGATATGCACGGTAAATATCCTTTCCCGGAGGCAACAGCCACTACACAGGTGCTGGTGTCGGGCGAGAAGGGCGGCAGCCAGGCAAAACCATTGCTGATGGCCGGGTTAATCGGAGGTCTGTACGACTTTATCGTGGCAACTTTCGGCTGGTGGAACGAGAACTTCACCACCCGCGTCTGTGGTGCGGGTGAAATGTTGGCAGAGAAAGCCAAACTGGTATTTAAAGTAAACACCGGTGCAGCCGTACTGGGTCTGGGCTATATCGTAGGATTGAAGTACGCTTCCATTATCTGCATCGGTTCATTGGCCGTATGGTGGATCATCGTACCGGGCATGTCCCTTTTCTTCGGCGACTCTGTACTGAACCAGTGGAATCCGGAAATCACCGCCACTGTAGGTTCCATGAGTCCGGAGCAGATCTTCTCCCATTATGCCAAAAGCATCGGTATCGGCGGTATCGCCATGGCGGGAGTAATCGGTATCATCAAATCATGGGGCATCATCCGCAGCGCAGTGGGACTGGCAGCTAAAGAGATGGGAGGAAAAGGAGACGTGGAGAAAAACGTCATCCGTACGCAACGCGACCTCTCCATGAAGATCATTGCCATCGGTTCCATCATCACGCTGATCCTGGTGGTGCTGTTCTTCTATTTCGACGTAATGCAGGGTAACCTGGTACATACACTGGTAGCCATTTTACTGGTAGCCGGAATTTCATTCCTGTTCACCACCGTAGCGGCCAACGCCATCGCCATTGTAGGTACCAATCCGGTATCGGGCATGACGCTGATGACGCTGATTCTGGCATCGGTTGTAATGGTAGCCGTCGGTCTGAAAGGTCCTTCGGGCATGGTTGCCGCATTAGTGATGGGCGGTGTAGTCTGCACAGCCCTCTCTATGGCAGGCGGTTTCATCACCGGCCTGAAGATCGGCTACTGGCTGGGCAGTACGCCCGCCAAGCAGGAAGCGTGGAAGTTCCTCGGAACAATCGTATCCGCTGCCACCGTAGGCGGTGTAATGATTATCCTGAACAAGACATACGGATTCACAAGCGGACAACTTGCCGCACCGCAGGCCAACGCGATGGCTGCTGTAATCGAACCTTTGATGAGTGGTGTAGGCGCCCCCTGGCTGCTGTACGGCATCGGTGCGGTGCTGGCCATCATCCTGACGTTCTTTAAGGTTCCCGCACTGGCGTTTGCGTTGGGTATGTTCATCCCGCTCGAACTGAATGTACCGCTCGTAGTGGGCGGAGCTATCAACTGGTATGTCACCACCCGCAGCAAAGACAGTGCGCTCAACACCGAACGGGGCGAAAAAGGGACGCTGCTGGCATCCGGATTCATTGCCGGAGGTGCCCTGATGGGTGTAGTCAGCGCTGCCATGCGCTTCGGCGGAATCAACCTGGTGAACGATGCATGGCTCAACAATACCCTCTCACAGTTGGCTGCCCTGGTAGCTTACGTACTGCTAATCCTGTATTTCATTAAAGCATCCATGAAGGTAAAATGAAGTATATAGCTGAATTTCATGCATCCGGGAGGAGCGTATGTCAATCCGGCTCCGCGACGGAGTGAAATTCTCCAGATGACATATAAAGAAACTCACGAAACAACATTTATAAAGATGAAAACAATTCGTACACTTTTGTTATGTACCAGCCTATTGGCCGGAACAGTTGCAGCACAGGAGAACAGTCTGGTGCTGAGTAACGGACTCGGGTTCGTTGATACCCCCTATAAGGCAGGTACCCTTGAAGTAGACGATGCAGAAGACCTCATTATCAATTGTGACGAGGTGGACTGCACCACTTTCGTAGAATATGCACTGGCAATGGCACTCTGCCCGCAACAGGGAGACGACATGCAGGAAAGTGACTTTGCCCGTAACCTGCAACGTATCCGCTATCGCGACGGAAAAATTGACGGTTATACCTCTCGTCTGCATTATATATCCGACTGGATCAATAATGGTGTCCGCCAAGGCTTTCTTGAAGACGTAACGGCTGCCCACAGCCCTTTCACGCAGAAACTGTCGATCTCTTACATGAGCACACATCCGCAACTCTACAAATCGTTGAAGAACTCTCCGGAAAATGTAGCGCAGATGGCAAAGTATGAAAAGGCACTGAGCGGTAAAGAGGTTCATTACCTGCCGAAAGACAAACTGGAGCCGGACGGATTGCCCTGGATCAAGAATGGGGACATTATTGCCCTGACCACCAATACTCCGGGGTTGGACGTAAGCCACATGGGCATTGCCATTTACATCAAGGGACAGCTGCACCTGCTGCATGCTTCGTCCAAAGAAGGCAAGGTAATAGTAGACAAGAGTGCACTGAGCCAGATGTTGAAAGACAGAAAATCACTGACAGGTATCAGAGTGCTGAGAATGAAGAAATAAACCGAAGACAAACCATACCGGACTTATCTGATCCCCGAAACCATTTTGATGCGTTTCGGGGATTTTTCTTTTCAGTAAGAAAGAGAATAGCCTTATTTCCTGACTGCCCCTTCTGCTTTTCAACGGCAACGGGAAGCACAGAAGACGGAAAACAAGACTTTTCTTCCCGAAAAGTCGGGGTTTTGTGTCCGGAGAGCCGGGGTCTGCCCCGAAAAGAGCCGGGATTTCTATGAAAAGAAGTAAGCATTCGACCCGAAAGACGGTTGCATTCCGCTGAAATGCTTACTTCTTTTCAAATTATCTCTATATGTTTTCCCACTTTACATCTGTTGTTACGGTTTTATCGTTAAAAAGAGAAGGATTATTCTCTGGTTGCATACCGTAAACGAACGAGTCCCGACTGTCAAAAAGAAAGCCGTAAGCATCCATTGACACAATTCTTCACGCATTTAGCTTCGCCACACTTACATCATGCCAACTCATAAAGTCTTTCCGCATCAAACATAAAATCGCCAACCTGTAAGGAGGGCGATTTTACCAGGCAACCGTATCATTGGATGCAAACAGAGCAAACCAGAGAGGTCTGATTATCATTTTGACAAAAGGAAAGTAAGCAGTTCGCTCCCCAGCCTCTCTTTTACCTCGTCCATATCAACACTGTGTCCGAGTTCTTTCTGAAGGGAAGTCACGCCTTTATCGATAAAACCGCAAGGATGAATGTAACTGAAATAGCGTAAATCGGTATTCACATTCAGCGCCAGTCCATGCATCGTCACGTAATGACTGCTCCGAACCCCTATCGCACATATCTTACGGGCACGGGGCGTATCACCTTCCAGCCAGACTCCTGTCGCCTTCTCTAAACGGCCGGCCTCGACGCCGTAAGATGCACAGACACGGATAACGGCTTCCTCCAGTAAGTGTACATATTCCTTCAGCCCCAATCCGAACTCCTCAAGATTAAGAATCGGGTAACACACCAATTGCCCGGGACCATGATAGGTGATATCGCCGCCACGGTCGATGTGATAGAGGGTGGCACCGATAGCCTTCAGTTGCTCCTCTCCCAGCAGCATATTATTTTCCTTTCCGCTACGCCCCAGGGTATAAACGTGCGGATGTTCACAAAAAATGATGCGATTCTCGTACTTTTCTCCGCCCTGCTTGGCATGGACGAGGGCATCGAACCATTCCGTCTGTCGGCTCCATGCTTCAGAATACGGAATAAGTTCCCAATCGGTTGTAATTGTTTTCATACGGACAAAGATAAAGAAATAAAAGAAAATGTGTATATTTGCGTGATTCAAAAAAAGAAAGTAATATGAAGTTTGACTTTCCACAAGTAGATCTCCCATGCGAACTTCTGGCATGGAATGATGTAACTGAAGATATCTTGAATATCTACAAACAATCGTGCAGGCTGAAAGCCGGCATCTTTGCTATTTGTACGGAAGGTAAGATGACCGCAACCATTAACCTGATCGATTACGAAATAAAACCGAACGATCTGATCACACTGCTGCCGGGCACTATCATCCAGTTCCGCGAACGGACAGAGAAAGTACGTTTATGCTTCGCCGGATTCTCGTCGGAATGTGTAGAACGAATCAACCTGATAAAATCGATGGTCAGCTCTTTCTCTAAGATAACCGAGTGCCCGATTGTGGAATTACAGGAGGATATAGCCAGTTATCTAAAAGATTACTTCTCCCTGTTGGCACGAGTGACATGTGATGAAAGGTTCTCTCTTCCCTCCGAGATGACGGAAGTATCTTTGAAATCTATTCTGACCGCCGTCGGACTGATTTATCAGAAATATTCCCGGAAAGATCACAATACGAACCGTAAAGAAGAAATCTGTCGCGAATTGGTAGGATTGGTCACAGAGCATTATGCGGAGGAACGCCGTGCCCAGTTCTATGCAGACAAGTTGGGAATATCACTGCAACACCTCAGTACCACAGTCAAACAAGTGACAGGACGCAACGTACTGGATGTGATAGCCTATGTGGTCATTATCGACGCGAAAGCCAAATTGAAATCGACTCACATGACCATTCAGGAGATTGCCTATTCGTTGAACTTCCCCAGTGCTTCTTTTTTCGGAAAGTACTTCAGGAGATATGTAGGCATGAGTCCGCTGGAATTCAGAAACAGCTGACACCTTTCGTGGCAAAAAGATTTTCACCACAGAGGCCACAGAGTATTCATGTTGATCATCCATGACTTGAAGTTTACTCTGTGTCCTCTGTGGTGAGTTAGTTTTGAAAGGACTTGTTATTTTCTGGCCAGACTCAATGAATTCAGTACTACACTAACACTTGAGAATGCCATTGCCGCACTGGCAAGCATCGGGTTCAGCAACAGTCCGTTGATAGGGAACAGGATGCCGGCTGCAATAGGGATACCTATGAGATTATAGATAAATGCCCAGAACAGATTCTGGTGAATCAGTTTCACAGTCTGTCTTGACAACTCGAAGGCGCGGGGGAGCAACAGCAGGTCGGATGTCATCAACGTAACCATTGCTACATCCATGGCTATATCCGTCCCTTTCCCCATCGCTATGCTGACATCGGCCAGTGCCAACGCCTGTGAGTCGTTAATTCCGTCACCTACCATAGCTACGGTTTTTCCCTGCATCTGGAGTTCACGCACAAACTCTTCTTTATCATCCGGCAAGGCATCTGCCACAAAGCGGTCGATGCCCAACTTACCCGATACGGCAAGTGCCGTGCGTTGTCCGTCGCCGGTCAGCATACAAATGTCGATCCCCTGACGTTTCAACTCTTTCACAGCCTCGGCCGAAGTCGGCTTTATCTGATCGGCAATGGCAATTACGGCAAGCACCTCACTGCCACGGCCAAAGTATACAATGCTGTTTCCATCCGATTCGTATTGCACCATCATTTCGGCAAGCACATCAGAGAGCGAAGCGCTGAAATCTTTCAGTAACTTGTGGCTACCCACCCAATAAGTCTCCCCTTGATAAACCACCTTGATTCCTTTTCCGGTGATACTCTCAAAGCTGTCCAGTTGGGCAGGAACTATTTTCTCCACTTCCTGCAGAGAAGAGACAATGGCTCCGGCAAGCGGATGTTCGGATTTAAGTTCGGCCGCCAACAGGACATTCTTGAAGTGCTCTTCCTGCACCTGTGCCCAAAGCCATCCGGAAACCGTGGGATGTCCCTCGGTCAACGTCCCGGTTTTATCGAGCACCACTACATCTACTTTACGCATCTGCTCGAGGGCAACCGCATCCTTAATCAGGATATGATTACTGGCTGCTTTGCCTATGCCCACCATCAGAGCGGTAGGTGTGGCAAGTCCCAGAGCACACGGGCAGGCAATGACCAGTACGGATACTGCCGAAAGCAGGGCGTGTGAGAAATAATCGGTACCTCCCACCAAAAGCCAGATAACAAACGTCAGCACGGCAATACAAAGCACGACAGGCACAAAGATTCCGGTCACCCGGTCTACGATGCGCTGTACGGGCGCTTTACTCCCCTGAGCCTCCTGCACCATGCGGATGATGCGTGCCAGCACCGTCTCGCTTCCTACACTGGAGGCTTTAATCACAAAAGAGCCTTTCTGGTTGATAGTTCCCGCCAATACACGGTCGCCCGTTTTCTTTTCTACGGGAATCGGTTCGCCGCTGATCATACTTTCGTCTACATAAGATTCTCCTTCGGACAACCGCCCGTCTACGGGAATCTGCTCACCGGGACGTACCACCACCAAGTCGCCTGCCTGCAACTGGTCTATCAGGATATCTTCTTCAACTCCTCCCCGAAGCACACGGGCCACACGGGGTTGAAGTCCCATCAACTTCCGAATGGCAGTAGAGGTATTCCCCTTGGCACGCTCTTCCATCAGTTTACCGGTCAGCACAAAAGCGATGATGACTACTGCCGCCTCATAGTAAACGTGAGGTTCAAGTCCTCGGTTATACCAGAATTCGGGAAAAAATGTGTTGAAGACGCTGAACAGGAAGGCGATGGAGGTACTGAGTGCCACCAGGGTATCCATATTACTCCTCCCCAAGCGTGCCTGCCGCCAGGCATTGACATAGAAAGAACCTCCGAAGAAAATCATCACGGGAAGGGCGAGTATCAACTGAATCTCGTTAGAGAAGGGCACATGCATCAAGACCATAGAAAACAGCAACATGGGGACAACGAAGATCCATGCACCGATGACCTGCCGCTTCAGCAGTCGGTAATGTTTCTCCTGGGCCTCCTCCTGACGCTCCTCTTTCAGGGCCTCTTCCACTATCAGGTCATAACCTGCGGCAAGTACGGCCGCACGGATTTCTCCGGGAGTCAGCTTGTCGGCTTCGTACGAAACGGACAGTGTGTTTGTGGCGAAGTTGACCGATGCGTCTACCACACCGGCCAATTTCTTCACTGTTTTTTCCACATTATTAGCGCACCCCGCACAGTGCATGTTCAGTACAGGAAACGCTTTCTTTATAATATTACCCATAATCTATTATTATATATACTATCTAATAAACAATGAGGTAAAGAACAATGTTCACTTCTTGTCCGTTTCCTTTGCTTCCTTTATGACTACAGCTTCGTATTTAAATTTCCGAAAGCCTTCTTTCAGTTTTTCAACATTCGTCTTTTCCGCATCGTAAGTGATGGTGACGGTTTGAGTTTTCAAATCAGTCTTAAAGTTTTTAAGTCCTTTTTCGAACTTGATATTGTTCTTCACCTTTCGTTCGCAGTTGGCGCACTCCATCTGTGCCACTTTGAAAACAACGGTACGAAAGTCTTTTGCCGCAACGGCAGTCACCGAAAGTAAAGCCACCACCAGTGTGGCAATCATTTTTTTAGTCTTCATGAATGTAAGTATTAGTAATCAATAATTTTAGTCGTTCGTTCTACTCTCTTTCAATCTCGTGCCAGGTTAAACCTCACTCCGATATATCCCTTTGCTCCATGTACCGGTCCCCATATCATAGTCGAGTCAAAATGATCTCCCCAAGGATTGGCTGCATCGATAATCGGATTCTTTTGTTTGAAATTTGTCAGGTTCTCACCTCCAATGTATACCGACCAGCGTCGGAAATAGCGCGTCACCTGTGCACTAAGCTGACTAAAGCCTTTATAACGGGCATCCCACGAAGGAGTGCCGTCAGCAAGTGTATACGGATCGGGCATACGTCCTCCTCCATTCATCTGCCAGGTGGCATCAAACTGCCACAAGCCCAGCGGAGTCTGATAAGAAGCGGTTACAAGTCCTTTGTATTTCCCGGTCAGCGGCTTCTCCATCAACCGGTGATTGTAAGTCGTCTTGGCGTCTGTCCAACGATAGGCAGCTGTCAGCGAAAAACCCTGAAAGAACGGATAGGTAGCCTCCACCTGAAACACTTGTGAATACGACCGTCCGTCGAGATTGTAGAACGCCACCTCATGGGGATTCGTATCCATATCGACAACGACCTGTTTCAGGAAGTCGGTGTAATAGTATTCCAGATTCAGGTTCAGCGTTTTCCCGAAAAGCGGAATGTAACCCGATATACTTGCGCCATAGTTCCACGCTTCTTCCTGGTCGAGGTGACCGGCAATACTTACCTTCCGGCTACTTGCCATCAGATAATTGTTTTCGGCAAGCACGTGATTCGTACGATACCCTTTTCCGGCAGAAAGACGGAAATGAACAAAGTCATTGGGGTTGTATTTAATGTGGGCACGTGGAGTCACGAAAAAGCCGTACTCACTGCTATGGTCGCCACGAAGTCCGGCCATCACCACCAGTTTATTCTCCAGATTAAAAGTGTACTGCGCATAAGCTCCTCCTACCGATTCGCGTGCAAAAGCCTTCGTCAACGGAGTGTCAGCATTGTTGGTCAAACGGTAATGCTGGTCATATCCGTCATAATTATAACTGAATCCCGCCGAAAGACTGTGTTGCTTTGTAAATTCGGTTTCAAACATTAGCGAAGCATAAGCGTTGGACTGGTCAACATCATAAATCTTACGTCCATAAAGCGCATCCTGGTTGTGCAGCGTACCGGACAGAATCAGCGCAAGATTCGTATTCTTCTCCTTATTAAATATATAGGCATTCTTGGCAAAAGCCTCGTAACGGCGGGTTTCAATATCGATAGCATAGCGATCGGCTGCCGGCACGCCGCTATGACTCACCTGACCGCCTTTTCTGCTTTCGTCCAGCGCTTTGATGCCTGCCTGAAACACATAGTGGTCACCCATATAGGCCCAGCGGTTCCAAAAATTATACTGCTCTATCCGGGGAATATCGGCAAAGCCGTCATCGTTGCCGTCATGTGCTTTCGTTTCATTTTCGTAATGTGCCAGCAACGAAGTACTCCATCGTTTGGAAAGTTTCACCGTGGCATCCGCATTCGCCTCATAACGATTGGTGGTACTGGCAAAAAGATTGGCCGAAACCCAATCCGCCTCAGGCAGTTGCGGCTTCTTAAATTCAACATTGATCTGTCCGGTAAGGGCTTCATAACCATTCTTCACGGACGAAATCCCCTTGGATACTTGTATGCTATGCATCCAGGGACCGGGAACATAACCCAACCCGTAAGGAGAAGCAGCACCGCGATAGTTCGGAATATTCTCGGTCAGCATCTGTACATAAGTTCCCGATAGTCCGAGCAACTTGATCTGCTTCGCTCCGGTAGCGGCATCCGAATAGCTGACGTCCACTGAAGGATTGGTGACAAAACTCTCACCAAGATTGCAACATGCTGCACGACAGAGCTCGTCACTGGTAATGATCTCTTCGTTCATCACGCTGTTGCGCAGCTTCAGTGTGCTCAACTTACGACTGACAATATTCACTTCACTCAGTTCCATCCCCTCGCGAAGTACTACGTCCAGAACGGCGTTCTTGTCTTTCACTTGTATGGTATCGTTTTCGTAACCTACAAAACTTACAATGAGATGACTGCCCCTGTCAGGTTTGGATATGGAAAAAGTACCGTCCTCACGAGTGGCTACCCCACCGGGAATATTCTTCCAGAAAACGTTGGCACCGATAATCGGTTCGCCGGCCTGATCTTTCACCGTACCGCTCACTTGCGCTTGTACAGTCAGACTGCCGAGAAGCAGTCCGGTCAATAATATATATTTCATTAAATAACTTCGTTTGTCTTTTTTATTTGGTTTATATTCAATAAGAAATAAGTAGGATTCACCACAGATTACACAGAAGAACACAAGTTGTCCCGCTTCAATAATCAACGGTATTAACCCTTAAATAGTGAAAGCCTGTGCAATCTGTGATGCAATCCAAACAGTAAAATATTGAAGAAACTAAATAAGCAAGGTAGAATAAAGAGCTAAATAATGCCGGGAACTGGTTTTAGGTGGCGGTACTACATAAGGAGTTTCCAACACCCCGTCACGGAAAAGCGCACACAGCAGATCCGATACCTGGTTGCAAAGGAATACGCTGACAGGAGCAGGGACAGAAGATTCGAACGCCTGCTTCACCAGGTCAAGTTTATAGATAGTCGCCGTACATCCCTCACCCCGGCACGATTTATGGAATTCAAAATCGAACTTATCACAGAAGCCGCATTTGTCGGCACAACAGCAATTTGCCGTCTCACAACCACTGCAACAATATTGAACGACAGAGACTCCCGCCCCTACATACACTATAAGGAGGGAAAGAATAACAGCGAGTATATAGCGGAATCTCTTCATAACGGTTGCAAAGATAAGCAGATTTAACCAGCTCTCCTCATTCTTTTTTCTTTTTTTATGCTGCCGATTCACTAATATGAACTATATTTGTCGATAGTGAACGATTATATAAATGTTGAATTTAAAGAAGAACCCCTTATGAAAAAACAATATGTCAGTCTGCTTGCGATAATACTTGCTACAAGTGGCTTTTTATTTTCTTGTGGTGACAAGATGAACAAGAATACCGGTGCGCTGGAATTCGACAGCATACAAGTGAACGAAACGGCACATCTCTTCGGAGATACGGCAAAGCCGGCATGTAACCTGACCATCAATTTCACGTATCCGGTGAAGTCATCGGACAACAAATTGAAGGATAGCCTGAACAGCTACTTTATAGCTGCCTGCTTCGGAGAAGGATATATCGGTGAAAAACCGGCAAAGGTGGTAAAGGAATATACTGAACATTACGTAAAGGAATATCGCACAGACCTTGAACCCATGTATGCCGAAGACGAAAAGAACAAAGAAAGCGAAGGGTCCATCGGCGCATGGTATTCGTATTATAAAGGAATAGAGAGCCACGTGCAACTCTATTATAAGAACCTGTTGGTTTATCGCATCAACTACAATGAATATACCGGAGGCGCGCATGGCATTTACATGACAACCTTCCTCAATATGGATCTGATAAACCTGCGTCCACTGAAGCTGGATGACATTTTCACAGGTGATTATAAGGAAGCACTGACCGACCTGTTGTGGAACCAGCTGATGGCAGACAAAAAAGTAACGACCCATGAAGCACTTGAAGATATGGGCTACGGTTCTACCGGAGATATCGCCCCGACAGAAAACTTCTACCTCGACAAAGACGGCATTACCTTCTATTATAATGTATACGACATCACTCCGTATGCCATGGGACCGGTAGAAATTAAGATTCCATACGAGATGATGGAGCACATGCTGGGCAGCAACCCGATCATCGGAGAGATGAAAGCTCAATAGATTAACCCTTTTTATTAAAATACAGATATATTACAACCTTATGGATACAACAGAACAAACTTCCTCCCTCCCCTCTACCGGAGGGGAAACCGGAGTGGAGCTTCTTCTTAAATACTTTCCTGACTTGACGGAAGAGCAACGCAAACAATTCGCAGCTCTTTACGAACTTTACATTGACTGGAATTCTAAAATCAACGTAATCTCGCGCAAAGACATCGAAAACTTGTACGAACATCATGTGCTCCATTCACTGGGAATTGCCCGTGTCATTCGTTTCCGTCCGGGTAGCAAAGTTATGGATCTTGGCACCGGAGGCGGATTCCCCGGTATCCCGCTGGCTATTCTTTTTCCGGATACAAAGTTTCACTTGGTGGACAGCATTGGAAAGAAAGTACGTGTAGCAACCGAAGTGGCCAATGCCATCGGTCTAAAGAACGTCACTTTCCGTCATGCCAGAGCCGAGGAGGAAAAACAAACATTCGACTTTGTCGTAAGCCGTGCCGTGATGCCCCTGGCCGATTTGATAAAGATAATCCGGAAGAACATTTCGTCCAAACAGCAGAATGCCCTCCCCAACGGGTTAATCTGCCTGAAAGGCGGCGAGTTGGAACATGAAGCAATGCCGTTCAAGCACAAGACAACCATGCATAGCCTGAGTGAGGATTTCGACGAAGAGTTTTTCCAGACCAAGAAAGTGGTATATGTAACGATTTAAACGATCAAACAACATAGTCATGAAAATAAAGAGATTTGAGTTTAATATGTTTCCCGTAATCATCATGGCCGTTGCCGACGTGGACGGCAGCCATATCTGCACGCTGCTGCTCACGTTCTTCTTCCGGTATATGCGTCCGCTCATTGAAGGAGGTTATGTTTATGCTGCGAAACCGCCTCTCTTTATGACGAAGAGAAACAAGCTTTAAAGAACTTCATCGTCACCAACCATCTGAACGTAAAACATCTGCTGAACACTCACTTACATCTGGATCACATCTTCGGTAATCCATTCATGCTCCGTGAGTTCGGACTATCTGCCGAAGCAAACCAGGCGGACGAGTACTGGATAGACGAAGCTCCCAAGCAGAGCCGCATGTTTGGTTTTCAGCTGAACGAGGCACCTGTGCCATTGGGAAAATACCTGCATGACGGGGATATCATAACTTTTGGAAATACAACGCTGGAGGCAATCCATGTACCCGGACACTCTCCCGGAAGTCTTGTATATTATTGCCAGGCAGAAAACTGCATGTTTTCAGGAGATGTATTGTTTCAGGGAAGCATCGGCCGGGCATACCTGACCGGAGGCAACTTTGATGAACTGAAAGAGCATATTTGTAGCCGACTGTTCGTGCTGCCCAACGAAACAATCGTTTATCCGGGGCACGGCGCACCGACTACCATTGGGATAGAGAAGGCGGAAAATCCGTTCTTCAGGTAAGAGAATATCAACAAACCTTATTATAAATAAATCATTAATAACATGAAAACCGATTTATTAGCCTGCCGTCACATCGGCGTCAACAAAGCGGATGCCGAAGTAATGCTCCGGAAAATTGGAGTTGGTTCGCTCGACGAACTGATTGATAAAACCATTCCAGCCAATATCCGGCTCAAAGCACCTCTGGCACTGCCTGCGCCGATGACCGAATATGAATTTGCCCGCCACATTGCCGAGTTGGCAAGCAAAAACAAGTTGTTCACGACCTATATCGGCATGGGGTGGTACAACACAATCACTCCGGCAGTCATCCAACGCAACGTCTTCGAAAACCCCGTCTGGTATACTTCCTATACTCCTTACCAGACAGAAGTTTCGCAAGGCAGACTGGAAGCTTTAATGAATTTCCAAACCTCCGTATGCGACTTGACTGCCATGCCATTGGCCAACTGCTCTCTGCTTGATGAAGCAACCGCCGCTGCCGAAGCTGTGACAATGATGTACGCTCTGCGTTCACGCAACCAGCAAAAATCCGGAGCCAATGTGGTATTTATCGACGAGAACATCTTCCCACAAAACCTGGCTGTCATCACTACCCGAGCCATCCCGCAAGGAATTGAAATCCGTACCGGAAAGTTCCATGAACTTGAATTTACAGACGATCTCTTTGCCTGCGTCTTACAGTATCCCAATGCGAATGGTAATGCGGAAGATTACCGTGAGTTTACGGAAAAAGCACATGCAGCCAACTGCAAAGTGGCTGTAGCCGCCGACATCCTGAGCCTCGCCCTGCTTACACCTCCGGGAGAATGGGGGGCAGACATCGTATTCGGCACTACACAGCGTTTGGGTACTCCGATGTTCTACGGTGGTCCCTCGGCTGGCTATTTCGCTACCCGCGACGAATACAAACGTAACATGCCGGGACGTATCATCGGATGGTCAAAAGACAAGTATGGCAAACTCTGTTACCGCATGGCACTCCAGACGCGCGAACAGCATATCAAACGGGAAAAGGCGACCTCAAATATTTGTACCGCACAGGCATTACTGGCTACAATGGCCGGATTCTATACCGTCTATCATGGACAGGAAGGTATCCGTAACATCGCTTCACGCATCCATAGCATCGCTGCTTTCCTTGACATCGGCGCGGCGCTGATTTTCACAGGTGACGTTGAAAAAGATGTTGTCCCAACC
>OHAE01001818.1_pt1 | contig 14556 bp, 10 predicted proteins | sample 1577061 | NCBI WGS metagenome assembly OHAE01 (sample SAMEA3541535, study PRJEB24748) | human gut metagenome | biome: human gut; feature: human-associated habitat; material: faeces | place: China | collected 2012
AAAATTCAATATCTTTCACATTCGCGATCTTACCGGCATAATCTGCGATTTCTCTCGTATTGCGGTAACTCTTATTCAGAATAACGGTTCTTATATTTTTCCCAAATACTTTAGGAAGGAATTTTAAAACATCCTGTTGTTCTTTTCCCAAAGTCTGGGCACGATCTCCGAGTATTGTCATTTTACAGTCAAACAGTTCCTTCAAGATAAGATACTGCAAATAAGAGTAGTCCTGCATCTCATCAATTACAAGATGCTTAATATTTTTATGCTCATTCTTTCCTGTCAGTCTGTATTTTACATACAGCATCGGAAATACATCTTCGTATTGGATTTTCCTTCGTTCATAAGGCAGTTCTGCCATTTGTTCCTGCCCGCATACCGCAAGCAGTTTATTGTAAATAGCATAAATATCTTTCGTTACATACATTTTGTCAAACTTTCTCTGAAGAAATTCTCTGTCTTCCTCTTCAATATTTCTGCCTTTTAACGTCTCATAAGAATCAATAAAATATTCCATAACCGCATCCATTCTTTTCAGAAGCGGTATCTGATAAAACTTATCGTAAAACAAATGAATGATTTCTTCTTCCGAAAAACGCATCCCCCTGAACTCCACCTCTCGAAATTCCATCAGCTCATCTTCAAGTACCGCGAAAAAACCTTCTGCCTCGCCTACAAATCCCGCCGACTGTTTCCACTCAAAACGTTCCTGCGCTCTTCGATCATCAAACTTCATCATACGTTCTAACTGATCATATCTATCCTCACAGTCTGCCGCCGTGTCCTGAAGTTCTTTATAAGCGAAGAGATCAAAACTCATTTCTTTTATATTTTCCTCGCCAAGTTCCGGAAGAATATGAGAAATATAATCTGCAAACACACTGTTTGGTGAAAGAATCAATATATTCGATGATTTTAAATTTTTCCTGTCGTGATAAAGCAAGTAAGCGATCCGGTGAAGGGCGATCGAAGTCTTTCCGCTTCCCGCTGCGCCTTGTATGACAAGAATTTTATCCTTCGTATTTCGGATGATTGCATTTTGTTCTTTCTGAATCGTTCGAACAATATTTTTCAGTTTGACATCTCCGTTGTTTCCAAGCTCATGCTTTAAGATCTCATCGTCAATCTTAACATCGCTTTCAAACCCATATATCATCTTGCCGCCGCGTATTTTATACTGCCATTTTGAAACAACCTCTCCTTTGATCACTCCTGATGGCGCTTCGTAAAATGCCTCACCTTTATCAAAGTCATAAAACAGACTGCTCACAGGAGCCCTCCAGTCATAAATAAGAGGCGTCATTCCCGCACGCTCTCCGAAATTTCCGATACCGATATAAAACGGTTCTTCCTCTTCTTCTGCTTCAAACAGGAAATCTACCCTTCCGAAAAACGGAGAATCAATCATTTTTTCAAGTCTTTTCATCAACTTTGACTTATCTCTGTTTGCATTTACCTGCTGTAAGAGCGCCTGCTGATTGTCATAGTCCTCATATCCGTACTGATCCATTTCCGTATAATTTTCCCAGTAATATTCATGCATATTTTCAATTTCTTTTAATCCCTGATTAAGATCTTTTTGAATTTCTGCCAACCGGTCGTTTAGCTTTCTATTCACATCTTTCAGAAAAAGTTTTCCGTCAAACTGCCTGTTATCTGCTTCCATCTGATTCTCCAGTCTGTCTTTTCTTTGATTTTATTTTCAGCGTTTCAAACAAGTCAGTTGTTCTTTTTCTTCCTTACTGACTCTGTAAGATTCTCTGATTTTTTGTATTGCTTTATTATGTGTAAAATCATCCAACGTATCCTTCTCAAGAAAAGCCCTTGTCTTTTCCGGAAATTTTACGTAACATACCGAAAGCGCCCATGCATTTCCCATTTTCACATAATATCCGTCATGATCTATCTTTCCGCAAATAGTGAGTATTTCATCAATATGTTCCTTATCCAGAAAATGAGACATAAGTGAAACAATCATAAAACGAAGTTCAAACTCGTTCTTACTTTCTGCATATTTTTTCACATAGTCAAACCAAAAATCTGATTCTTTCTGCATAAATTTATAACTTGTCACACAGCTGTCGCACACTGCCCAGTTATTGATTTTAGGAACAAACTCATCCAAATGCCTTTCCACTTCACTTCTATCCGCTTTTATATAAGCGATAACAAGCCCCCATACCATAAACTCTTCGTGATATGAAGCCTCTCCAAGCATTGTCCCTGCCTCATTCAAATATTCGCTGTAATTGCTTTTTGCAGTTTCCTTCGCAATTTTTCTTAAAGCCGGAAGGCGCACTCCTATGATATGTTTTACTCCGGGAAGGAGTTTCTCATTAAATTGTTTATAATTTTCTTCTGTAAGATCTTCTAATTGTTCCCTTATCTTCCAGATTTTTTTCTCTTCTGCTATCATGTGATTCTCCAAAATGCCGACTAAATGCAAAGTCTTTTTTGCTTACTTTTCCATTCATTTAAAAAGTATTAAGAAAGCTCCCTCTCCAAACCCGGAAAGAGAGCCCCTTTTTATTGCTTTTTATTGCTTTTTATTGCTTTTTACTTTTCTTTATTTTTCAAATACTCATCAATTCCTTTTGCTCCGGCCTTTCCTGCTCCCATTGCAAGTATAACCGTAGCGGCACCTGTAACAGCATCGCCGCCTGCAAACACACCTTCTTTTGATGTCTGTCCGTTTTCCTCATCGGCAACGATACACTTTCTGCGGTTTACATCCAAACCTTTTGTCGTAGATGAAATTAACGGATTCGGTGAAGTTCCTAAAGACATGATTACAGTATCGACTTCAATATCGTACTCTGAGCCTTCAATCTCTACAGGTCTTCTTCTTCCGGAAGCGTCCGGTTCTCCAAGTTCCATCTTTACAACTGTCATACTTGTAATATTTCCGTTATCATCTACATTAATCTTTTTCGGATTTGTCAAAAGATCAAAAATTACGCCTTCTTCCTTTGCATGGTGAACTTCCTCAACTCTCGCCGGAAGTTCCGCTTCGCTTCTTCTGTACACAATATGTACTTCTGCGCCAAGACGAAGTGCTGTTCTTGCAGCATCCATCGCTACATTTCCTCCGCCTACTACAGCAACTTTCTTGCCGGCAGCAATAGGTGTATCGTAAGAATCATCAAATGCTTTCATCAGATTACTTCTCGTAAGGTATTCATTTGCAGAGAATACTTCGTTTGCATTCTCACCCGGAATTCCCATAAACATCGGAAGTCCTGCTCCGGATCCAATAAAGACCGCTTCAAATCCTTCCTCTTCCATAAGCTGATCGATCGTTGTGGATTTTCCGATCACAACATTTGTCTCAAATTTTACGCCAAGTTCTTTTACTTTCTCTATCTCTTTCGCAACAATCTTCTGTTTTGGCAGACGGAACTCCGGAATTCCGTATACAAGCACTCCGCCGAGCTCATGAAGCGCCTCAAATACAGTCACATCATACCCAAGCTTTGCAAGATCTCCCGCACATGTAAGACCCGACGGCCCGGAACCGATTACAGCAACTTTGTGTCCGTTCTTCTCTTCTGCACCGACAGGTTTAATATCATGATCCAACGCATAATCCGCAACAAATCTTTCAAGTTTTCCGATTGAAACCGGCTCACCTTTAATTCCGCGGATACACTTTCCTTCACACTGCGATTCCTGTGGACATACTCGTCCGCAAATTGCCGGAAGCGCACTTGATTTTCCGATCACTTTATATGCTTCTTCGATGTTTCCTTCTTTCACTTCCTGAATAAATGCAGGAATATCAATAGAAACCGGACAGCCCTGAATACACTTTGCATTCTTACAGTTCAAACATCTGGAAGCTTCTTCCATCGCCTCTTCCATATTATAACCAAGACAAACTTCTTCAAAATTTGTTGCTCGTACTTTTGCATCCTGTTCTCTGACAGGAACTTTTTTCAATACATCTGCCATTACTCGTCACCTCCGCAATGTCCGCATCCTCCATGATGGGTATCACCTTCCTGAAGCTTCAGTAAGGCGCGCCCTTCTGCAGTTTTATACATCTGGCTTCTCTTCATCGCCTGATCAAAATCTACAAGATGTCCGTCAAACTCCGGTCCGTCTACACATGCAAATTTGATTTCATCTCCAACCTGAAGACGGCATGCTCCGCACATTCCCGTTCCGTCTACCATGATCGGATTCATGCTGACGATTGTAGGAAGTTCAAGTTTTTTCGTCAAAATACAGACAAATTTCATCATGATCATCGGTCCGATGGCAACACAGACATCATACTTTTTGCCTTCATTTACAAGTTTTTCGATCATTGTCGTAACCATTCCGGCATGTCCGTACGTACCGTCGTCCGTACACGGGTAATAATTTCCCGCAACTGCTTTCATCTCATCTTCCAGAATCAACATATCTTTTGTCTTAGCACCGACAATCACATCAGCTTCTATACCATGCTCTTTGAGCCATTTCACCTGCGGATACACCGGAGCCGCTCCGACACCGCCTGCTACAAACAGCATTTTTTTATTTTTTAAAGTTTCGAGATCTTCATGAACAAACTCAGAAGCGCACCCAAGCGGTCCTGTAAAATCACGGAAATAATCTCCCTCTTTCAAAGTTCCCATCTTTGTCGTAGAAGCGCCCACTTCCTGAACGACGATCGTGATAGTCCCCGCTTCTCTGTCGTAGTCACAGATAGTCAGAGGAATACGCTCGCCTTTCTCATCCATCTTTACAATCACAAACTGACCCGGCTCACAATGACTCGCAACACGCGGCGCGTGCACATCCATCAAAAAGATCTTGTCTGCCAGTTTTTCTGCTTTCATTATCTTATACATGGTCTTCCTCCTTGAAAATTTCACTCTTAACTATAATACGCCAAAATCCACTCTATGGCAAGTTCAAATCTCCGTAAGTGCCAAAAGACTCCATTACAAAAAGCCGCTGTCACGATACTTCTATCAAGACAGCGACTTTACAGTTCACACCTGCCAACCGTTTTTGTGTAAAATCACTATTTAAAAGGTTGATATCACTTTATTGTTTATCAATTACCAGTGTATTTTTGTGTTAAATTTTAGAAGTCAACTTCTGTTCCGTAATATGTACATGTGAACAGTTTCTCCATAGCTGCCGGGTCGATCGCTCTCGGGTTAGATCCTGTACATGCATCTCCTACCGCAAGCTCGGAAATCTTAGCAATCTTCTCTTTGAATTCTTCTTCATTGATACCGAAATCTTTCAATGTTTTCGGTATGTTCAGTTTTGCGTTGAATTCATCGATTTTAGCTACAAGGCTGTTAATAAGAGCCTTTTCGGAATTTCCTTCCAGTCCCATTCTACGCGCGATCTCTGCATAACGTTTTGCCGCTACAGAATCTTTTGCATTGTACTGGATAACATACGGAAGATAAATCGCATTTGCACATCCATGCGGAATATGACCTGTGGAGAAAGCTGCGCCTGTCTTATGTGCCATAGAATGTACGATTCCAAGAAGTGCGTTTGAAAATGCCATTCCTGCCAGACACTGTGCGTAATGCATCTGTTCTCTTGCATCCATATTGCAGTTATATGATGCCGGAAGATAATCCAATACCATCTCGATCGCCTGCAGCGCCAATGGATCTGTAAACGGTCCGTTTAATGTGGAAACATATGCTTCAATCGCATGTGTCAGCGCATCCATACCTGTATATGCAACCTGTTTTACCGGAAGACCTGCGACAAGATCCGGATCGACAATCGCAACATCCGGAGTGATATTAAAGTCAGCCAACGGATATTTTACGCCTGTCTGATAGTTTGTAATGACAGAAAACGCCGTAACTTCAGTCGCTGTTCCCGATGTAGACGGAATTGCACAGAATTTTGCTTTCTGTCTCAGCTCCGGAAAGTTAAACGGTGTACATAATTCTTCAAATGTTGTATCCGGGTACTCATAAAATGCCCACATTGCCTTTGCCGCATCAATCGGTGAGCCTCCACCCATAGATACAATCCAGTCCGGCTCAAATGCTCTCATGGCTTCTGCGCCTTTCATAACTGTCTCAACTGACGGATCCGGTTCTACGCCTTCAAACAACTGCACTTCCATTCCCGCTTCTTTTAAATATCCAACTGCTCTGTCAAGAAATCCCTGACGTTTCATAGATCCTCCGCCTACTACGAGGATTGCTTTTTTTCCTTTCAGGTTTTTCAACTCTTCAAGACATCCTTTTCCATGATAAATGTCTCTTGGTAAACAAAATCTGCTCATTTCCGACATCTCCTTTATTTGAATATTGTTATTTTCTTAACATAAATATTATAACTCTTTTAATTCAAAAAAACAACCCTGAATTTGTAAAAATTGCATAAAACATATGTAACTTTCACATAATATCACGGTTGTTTTTCACATACTCTATTCTGCTGTTGTAATGTAGCTTCGCGTTGTCACTTCCGTCGCTTTTCCATTTCGGTTATTGATGAGAACAGCGTTAAATGTAGTCGTTGTATTCGCCGGCATATCGATCGGTCCTGTATATTTTTCCGATGAAGCTGTCGGTTCAGATCCGTCTGTCGTATAATAAGCAGTATATCCGTCAGGTACTGTGATCGTAATCTTCTGAGGATCTGTATATCGGCCGGTAGACGGTGTCACCGCAGGGGCATCTGCAATGGGAAATTCAATCGTATATGTCTGAGATATCACTCCGCTCGGAATCCCTTTCATATTTACAACAATAGCGCGAATCTCCGTTGTTCCTTCTTTTTCCAGTAAGATAGGTTCTTTATATTTTTTCCCTGTCTTCGCAGTCGGATCTGTTCCGTCCGTCGTATAATAGATTTCCCCTTCCGTATCCGAACTGATCGTAATCTCCTGAACCTCTTTGTATGTTCCCTCTTCGGGTTTAAATTCAGGAGCTTCACAAACATATTCGGACACCGAAGCCAATACGTTATCATCTTCACAGTCTTCAAGAAGAGATGCCACCTTTTCAGGCTGTTTTGTCTCCATATAAAAATCGATTGCTGCCTGATACAATTTTTCGTTTGTGGGCTGTGTTTCAATCGCGCTCAAATAAACATCTTCCGCACCGTCTGTATCATTTTGATCCAGATAAATTTCCGCAAGACCTACATATGCATCCGGTCTTGACTTATCTTTTATGATCGCACGATCGAAATATTTTTCTGCCGCCATATATTCTTTCTCATTAACTGCACGGTACCCTTTTTTCAGCATTCCTGTATAAGAATTCTGATATGCCACATAAATACCAAATCCGATCAATATAACAACTGCCGCCAGTGTAAGCAAAAGCCTTCTCCTCTTTCTTTTCGCCGCTTCCAGACGTTTTTGCTGCCGGGCTTGACGTTGTCGGCGCAGTTCTGCCGAATTTCTTTCAGTATTATTTGTACTTTTTCTCCGGTTTGAGCGAATACGCTCCATCTCGTCCTCGCTTAAAACACGGGTAGAATTAATATTTTTTGTCAGATCTTCTCTTCTGTATCTTCTGATATCATCTGTCCGTATCTGTCGTGTTGCTCCTTCAACCGACCCTCTTACTTCTCTTGCAAGTACATCATCCAGCGGGTTATAATCGGGAACAATCTGTACTTCGGCTCCACATACGGGGCAGATCATTTGATCATCAGGAATATTTGCTCCGCAATGCACGCATTTCATGCTCTTTCCTCCCGACCGCGTATTGTTTCCACACAATTATTCATCAACATGGCGATCGTCATCGGTCCGACGCCGCCCGGCACCGGAGTGATTGCCGAAACGACCGAAGATACATCTTCACAGTCCACATCTCCGCAGAGATGATTCTGTTCATCTCTATGCATTCCTACATCGATGACAACAGCTCCTTCTTTTATATAATCTTTTGTAATAAATTTTGCTTTACCGATCGCTACAATCAAGATATCCGCCCTTTTGGCAATACTCTTCAAATCTTTTGTTTTTGAATGGGCAACTGTTACAGTTGCATTTTCTCTGAGCAAAAGAGCCGCCATCGGCTTTCCTACAATATTGCTTCTGCCGATGATCACACATTCTTTTCCTTCAATCTCAATTCCCGATCGTTTCAAAAGTTGGATCACTCCTGCAGGAGTACATGACAAAAAACCTTTCTCTCCGATCCAGAGTCTTCCCACACTTACCGGATGAAAGCCATCCACATCTTTATCCGGAGAAATTGTACGGATAACCTTGTCCTCATCGATCTGTTTCGGCAGCGGAAGCTGCACAAGAATGCCGTTTACTTCCGGATCTTCATTCAATTTCTGTACAAGATCCAACAATGTTTGTTCCGATGTATCCTCCGGCAGTTCATATGACCGGGAATTGATCCCGACATACGCGCATGCTTTCTTTTTATTATTCACATATACAGTTGAAGCAGGGTCATTTCCCACCTGTATCACTGCAAGGCAGGCATTTATGCCTGCCTCTGTTAATTTTTCTACTTCGTCGCGCAACTCATCTTTAATCTGTTTTGAGATTGCTTTTCCATCAATAATGTATGGCATTTATTTCTCCTTTAAAACAAGCCTGTTATCGTTCCGTCTTCCGTAACATCGATTCCGTTTGCAGCCGGAACTTTCGGCAGTCCCGGCATCGTCATAACCGCACCTGTCAGCGCAACTACAAATCCTGCTCCGGCACTTACATATACTTCGCGGATGTGGATGTCAAAGCCGTGCGGTCTTCCGAGTTTTTTTGCATCATCAGACAAAGAGTACTGATTCTTTGCCATACATACCGGAAAACTTCCGAATCCCAATGATTCGATCTTTGCAATCTGTTTTTTTGCTGCCGGCTCATATACGACACCGTCTGCTCCGTAAATTTCTTTGGCGATTTTCTCGATCTTTTCTTCTAAAGAAAGGGAATCTTCGTAAAGAAGTTCAAAGTCTGATTTTTTGTTTTCCAATGTATCCAATACTTTTTCGGCAAGTGCAATACCGCCTTCTCCACCTTTTTCCCATACTTCGGACAAAGCAAATTCACAGCCTCTTTCTTCGCAGAACCTGCAGATAAATTCATTTTCCGCATCTGTATCTGTAACAAAAGAATTTAACGTTACAATAACAGGAACCTTATATTTTTGTATATTTTCGATATGTTTTTCAAGATTTACAATTCCTTTTGCGAGTGCATCCAGATTTTCTTCCGCTAAATCTGCTTTCGCAACCCCACCATTATACTTCAAAGCTCGTACAGTTGCAACCAAAACAACTGCATCCGGTTTGACATCTGCCATACGACATTTGATATCGAAGAATTTCTCTGCTCCGAGATCTGCTCCGAATCCCGCTTCTGTAATCGTAATATCACTTAATTTCAGCGCCATCTTTGTTGCGCGCACACTGTTGCATCCATGCGCGATATTTGCAAACGGTCCGCCATGTACAAGCGCAGGTGTATGTTCAAGTGTCTGAATAAGGTTTGGTTTCACCGCATCTTTCAACAAAGCGGTCATCGCCCCTGTTGCATGCAGGTCATCTGCTGTCACCGGCTCTCCCGCAAAATTATACGCTACAATGATTCTGCCCAGGCGAGCTCTTAAATCCGCAAGATCATCTGCAAGGCAAAGAATCGCCATAATTTCAGACGCAACTGTAATAACAAAATGATCTTCCCGCACCATTCCATCCATCTTATTTCCAAGTCCTACAACAATGTTTCTCAGCACACGATCATTCATATCCAGACAGCGTTTCCATACAACCTGTCTCGGGTCGATCTGAAGTTCATTTCCCTGCTGAATGTGATTGTCAAGCATCGCCGCAAGCAAGTTATTTGCCGACGTGATTGCATGAAAATCTCCCGTAAAATGAAGATTCAGATCTTCCATCGGCACAACCTGCGAATAGCCGCCGCCTGCCGCTCCGCCTTTGATTCCGAAACAAGGTCCTAAAGATGGTTCTCGAAGTGCAATAATCGCATTTTTATTCAATTTCGCCATTGCCTGACCTAAACCGACAGATGTTGTCGTCTTGCCTTCGCCTGCCGGAGTTGGATTAATGGCTGTCACAAGAACAAGCTTTCCGTCTTCACGATCTTTAATCTTCTCCCATAACTCATCTGAAAGTTTTGCTTTATACTTTCCGTAAAACTCCAGCTCGTTCTCCTCAATTCCTGCCCGTGCCGCCACATCCTTGATGTGTTCCATTTTTGCTTCCTGTGCGATCTGAATATCTGTCTTCATTTTCTACCTCCTAATTTCCCTTTTGTAAATAGTTTTCAAACTCTTCCTTTGTCATTAATACTTTTCTCGGTTTTGTTCCTTCTTCAGGACCTACAACTCCGGCTTGGGCAAGCTGATCCATAATCCTTGCCGCCCGGTTAAACCCGATTTTAAACATTCTCTGAAGCATTCCGATAGATGCTTTTTCTTTTTCTATAATAAGCTTTCCGGCCTCTATAAAATATGTATCACGGTCATCACCGTTTTCACCTGCCTGCATTCCATTTCCCGATGACACAATATTAGTGACCATATGCTCTTCCAGTTCATTATTATAAGAAACTCTTTCACTGTGATTGATCAGATAATCGACTACATTTTGAACTTCTTTATCTGATACGAATGAACCTTGCACACGAACGGGTTTCGGATATCCTGACGGATAAAAAAGCATATCCCCTTTACCGAGCAGTTTTTCCGCGCCATTCATATCTATAATTGTTCTTGAGTCAACACCTGACGAAACCGAAAATGCAATACGAGAGGGCATATTTGCTTTAATAAGACCGGTAATGACATTGACAGATGGTCTTTGTGTCGCAAGGATCAAATGCAGTCCTGCCGCCCGCGCAAGCTGTGCAAGACGACAAATAGCACCTTCTACCTCTCCCGGAGCAACCATCATAAGGTCTGCCAGCTCATCAATAATAATTACGATCTGAGGAAGCTTTTTCTGAATATCCTCTCCTGTCTGACCTTGTTCTATCTTTTCATTAAATCCCTTCAGATCACGCACGTTATAATCAGCAAACAGTTTATAACGCTTCTCCATCTCTGCTACAGCCCAGTTCAAAGCACCTGCCGCTTTTTTCGGATCTGTTACAACAGGGATCATCAGATGCGGAATCCCGTTATATACGCTCAACTCCACAACTTTCGGATCGACTAAGATCAGTTTGACTTCTTCCGGATCCGCTTTGTAGATAATACTCATGATCAACGTATTGATACAAACTGATTTTCCCGATCCGGTTGCTCCTGCCACAAGAAGGTGCGGCATCTTCGCAATATCCGAAACGACTACTTTTCCCGCAATATCTTTTCCGACCGCAAACGAAATGGGAGAAGCGCTTGCCTGAAATTCTTTTGATTCCAAAAGATCACGAAGCATAACCGCTGTATTCTCACTGTTCGGCACTTCAATTCCCACTGCCGCTTTTCCCGGAATCGGAGCTTCGATACGAAGATCCGCCACTGCAAGATTTAATTTAATGTCATCTGAAAGACCGACAATCTTACTTACTTTCACCCCTTGCTCCGGCTGCAGTTCATATCTTGTAACGGACGGTCCACAACTTGCATTCGTCACATGTACGCCAACTCCGAAATTGCGTAATGTCTGCTCTAACTTAAGCGCCGTAGCTCTAAGATGCGCATCTGAATCTCCACCGGCTTTCCTTCCTTTTTTCAGAAGACTGATCGGAGGTGTATGATAAACAGGATGTTCCTTCTGCTCTTCTATTCTCACCGCATCGGCCACGTTCTGAGTTTCCCTTGCCACTGCTTGGGAATCTTCTTTTTTGTTTTTTCTTCCTGACGTATTTTTCTGATTCTGAAGATCCTCTTCTGCCTTTTCTTCTAAAGGCGTGAATGTATCTGTCTGCTGCAAAGCCTCATACTGCTGTTCTTTCCCCTCTTGCCGAATAGGTTCTGCTTCCATAAAAGGTTCTTCACGATTAATGACAAATGCTTCGTTATCAGGTATCAATTCGCACACATCCGGCGATTTATTCTTCCTTCTGCCTTTTTTCGGTATTTCTGCTTCAGACATAAGAGTCGTTGCAAATGAAACACCGGACACTTTATGATCGATCCTTTTCTCCGGCTCGTTTTCTTCTTTTTTCAAAGATTGTCCCGATTTCCGACTCTCAGACAGTGTTTTTGACTCTTCCTTTTGCTTTGCTCTTAAAACTGCCGTCTCCTGACGTTTCCTTCGCACATCCTCATATGCTCTTTTACTTTTTCGGCCGATCGGAGCTAACAATGATTTTTCTGTAATCAATATGATGCATATCACCGATAAAACAACTAAGACAACATATGTTCCTATCTTCCCGATCAAAGGGCAGAGCATACTAATCATACAGCCTCCGGTCAAACCTCCGGCATTATGATGCTCACTGGCAGCAGTATAGTATGAAATCAGTTTTGTTCCCGGCGTATAAGAATTAAATATCAATTCCAGTATTGCCATCTGTTCCTGACATTAAGTCAGATGCTTCTGGAGTAGTACCGTACTGCCGCGATTTTTATATAAGCATGTGTATTTCCTCTGTTTGAAATAAAAAAAGCGGCGGCCGCAAAAACAAGAAACGGCAATACATATGCCATATATCCAAACAAACCAAATAGTACAGAAGAAACTGCCTCCCCCGCAATTCCGCCAATACCAAAATTACTCAAAACAAGCAGAATGCACACTGTCAATATAACAAGTATCGTAATTTCCCCCGCAAGTTCTGTATTTTTTGCATTGCTGCTTTTCGCTTTCGTTCTCGTCTTTTTCTTTGATCTTGTATTTTTTCTTCCTTTTGTAGTCTTGGAAGCCATATAATTCCCCCTTGGTAATTAAACATACTATATTTAGTATATCATCATTTGAAAATCATGTCATCAAATTTTTCTCTTGTTTCTCTTTCTCTTTGTCGATCAATGAGTGAAGCTTTGCAAAAGCCTCTTTGATTCCTCCGACCTCATCTATCATCCCTTCCTTTACTGCCTGCTCTCCTTCAAGCATTGTTCCTACATCTTTTACAAGCTGCGAAGAATCAAGCATTAATTCTAAAAGCCGATCCTGAGTGATGTTAGAATGAGACGCAATGAATTTTGTAATACGATCCTGCGTTTTTTCCATATTTCGATAACTTTGCATCACTCCGATAAACATTCCGGTAGAACGCACAGGATGAACGATCATCGTACCCGTCGGCACAATAAAGGAATAATCTGCCGACACAGCCAGCGGGCCTCCGATTGAATGACTTCCCCCAAGTACGAGCGACACCGTAGGCTTGCTTAAAGATGCGATCATTTCAGCTATTGCCAGTCCGGCTTCCACATCGCCTCCAAGCGTATTTAATAAAATTAAAACTCCGTCTGTTTCATCATCTTCTTCTATCTGTGCAAGTCTCGGAAGAAGATGTTCGTATTTCGTTGCTTTCGTGTTTCCTGAAACACTGTCATGACCTTCGATTTCCCCTATGATCGTCAGTAATTGAATTCCGTATTTCGAACCGCTCTCTTTCATATTAAGAGTTCCCATTTCTTTGATCTCGTTATTTTCGTCTTCTCTTTTTTGCTGCTCTTCAGCCATTTTGCCTCCTCCTTCATACCGCAAAAAATATTCGTATCATATCCGATATCTTTAAAATCAGTATGAAAAAAATCGAGATATTTTATGCAGTTTTGGAGGAAACAATTTTCCAAAAAACACATTTCAGAATTGTAGGCAGTCACCAAAGTATAGGTGGGGAACAAACTTTCACTCGTCGTCTATACAAAAAATGGCACAGATGTAAATTGTATACATCCATACCATTTTTTAAGAATTATTTTAATGCCTGCTCTACATCGGCAATAATATCTTCGGCGTTCTCGATTCCTACACTGAAACGGATCAAATCCGGCTGAACTCCCGCCTCTTTCAACTCCTGCTCGTTCATCTGACGATGAGTATGGCTTGCCGGGTGAAGCACACAGCTTCTTGCGTCCGCCACATGGGTTACGATTGCTACCATTTTCAATTTATCCATCATTTCCACAGCTGCTTCTCTTCCGCCTTTCAGACCGAATGTCAGCACTCCGCACGTACCGTTTGGCATATATTTCTGTGCCAGATCATAATACTTATCTCCTTCCAACGACGGATAACTTACCCAAGCTACTTTATCATGTCCTTTCAAATACTTTGCAACTTTCAACGCATTCTCACAATGTCTTGGCACTCTTAAGTGAAGCGTTTCAAGTCCGATATTCAGCAAAAATGCATTTTGCGGCGCCTGAATGGAACCAAGGTCTCTCATAAGCTGAGCTGTTGCCTTTGTAATATAAGCGCCTTTTCCGAATTTTTCTGTATATACAATTCCGTGATATGTCTTATCCGGTGTCGTAAGTCCCGGAAATTTATCTGCATGGGCATTCCAGTCAAAATTGCCACTGTCAATGATCGCACCTCCGACACACGCCGCATGGCCATCCATATATTTTGTTGTAGAGTGGGTAACAATATCTGCTCCCCACTCAAACGGACGGCAGTTAATCGGTGTTGCAAACGTATTATCCACAATAAACGGAACTCCGTGTCTGT
>OHAE01001833.1_pt1 | contig 14477 bp, 9 predicted proteins | sample 1577061 | NCBI WGS metagenome assembly OHAE01 (sample SAMEA3541535, study PRJEB24748) | human gut metagenome | biome: human gut; feature: human-associated habitat; material: faeces | place: China | collected 2012
AAACCGCAAGGGCGGGGTCTACGCTTACGCCAAGTTCAACGACACGCCAACCGGCCAGACGGCCAAGAAGTGCGTGGAGAACGGCGACCTGAACGCTTTTTCCATTTGGGCCAACGGTCTGCAGAAGGCCGGACAGGTGGTGAAACACGGCGTTATCCGGGAACTGAGCCTCGTACTGGCAGGCTGCAACCCCGGCGCGCTCATTCAGGAAGTGGTGAAGCACAGCGCTGACAATATGGACGATGAGGGCTGCGAAGCCTTTATCTTTAACGACCCGGGCAGCCTGAGCCTCGAACATGGCATGGACCCGGAGGGCAACCCGTTGGAGGAGGCCGTACTGGCCCACTCCGACGACAACAAGGAGGACGGCAAGATGGCCGAGGAAACCAACGGTAAGACGCTCGAAGAGGTCTACAACAGCATGACCGACGAGCAGAAGGAATTTTGTCACCTGATGGTCGGTCTGGCTCAGGAAGAGAAGGCCAGCGACGGCGGCGAAGATGACAATGACAAGGAGGATGAAACCGACATGAAGCATAATGTTTTCGACAAGGATGCGGGCAAGCAGACCGTGCTGAAGCACAGCATCGACGACATCAACAGCATCATCAAGGGCGCAAAGACCAGCGGCACCCTGAAGGCGGCCTTCGACAACGCCGGCGTGGAGCAGGGCGAGATCGATGCGCTGAGCCACGGCATCGACAATATCGACTGGCTGTTCCCGGAAGACCACCTGCTAAATACCACGCCCCGCATCATCGACAAGCCCGACGACTGGGTGAGCGTAGTGATGGGCGGCGTGAAGCACATCCCGTTCAGCCGCTTCAAGAGCATGTTCGCAGACCTGACCCCTGAAGATGCCCGTGCCAAGGGTTATGTGAAGGGCAATTATAAAATCGAAGAGGTCTTTGGCCTGCTGCGCCGCTCCACCGGCCCGACCACTGTGTATAAGAAGCAGAAGCTCGACCGCGACGACGTGAGCGACATCACCAGCTTCGATGTGGTGTCCTGGCTGCGCAACGAGATGCGCTACAAGCTGAACCGTGAGCTGGCGCTGGCCTATATCCTGGGCGATGGCCGTCAGGCGGCAAGCGAGGACAAGATCGACGAGAACTGCATCCGTCCTATCTTCAACGATGCCGACCTGTTTACCATCAAGGTACAGGTGGCTACGACCGGCCTGAGCAAGGTGGAGGACAAGTACAAGGCCTTCATCAAGCAGGTCATCCGCAGCCGCAAGGAGTACCGCGGCAGCGGCACCCCGGTTATGTTCACCACCGAGGACGCTCTGACCGAGATGCTCCTGCTGGAAGACAACATGGGCCGCACGCTCTACGCCGACGAGGCTGCACTGGCCCGCAAGCTGCGCGTGAGCAAGATCGTCACGGTGCCTGAGATGGATGGCCGTAAGGGCGCCAAGGGCGGTGATCTGGCCGCCGTTATCGTGAACCTCAGCGACTACACCGTGGGCGCAGACAAGGGCGGCGCTGTCTCCATGTTCGACGACTTCGACATCGACTACAACGCCATGAAGTATCTCATCGAGACCCGCTGCTCCGGCGCACTGACGACTCCCTACAGTGCTATGGCCATCGAGTGGGCGGCGTAAAGAGCGCCGGATGCCCTCTCCGTCAGCTCAGCTGACACTTTTCCTCAGAGGGCAGGCACAGAATAAACCTCTAAGGCGCTTTAACTTTAGAGCGCTCGCCCGTTAGGACCTCTCTGTCGGCTGCGCCGACACCTCCTCTTGAAAGGGAAGACTTTGGCAGGACGGTTTTGAGACTGCTGGACGAATGAAATTTCGTCTGGGCGTAAACGGCAGTGCGCTGCTAGAGAGGGCAGACACTGCAAAAGAAAGGAGATCAAAAATGACCCTGAAACCTTTTTATGATCGTACTGAGGACGTACACGTGGGCGCATATGTCGCTTACGGTCACACCGACGGCAAGCTGTATGCTGACGCCGAGCACAAGGTGAAGGTGAGCGCCGCCGACCTTGGCCGCGCCTTCATGCTGGGCCGCCTTATCGTGTGCGACGGCAAGAACTACTTTGCGCCCATCGCATACGCAGAGACCACCGGCGTGAAGACCTATGACGGCACTGCCGCCAAGAGCTGGACGGCAAGCGCCGAGTAATTTTGGCGGCCATGGAAGTTAGTGTACACTGACTCTGGAATTGAAATGGAGTGACGAAGCAATGGCAAAATGGTTTGGAAAAATCGGCTTTGAAGGGCAGACTGTGGAGACAGCACCCAGCGTATTCACCGAGGAAATGGTGGAGCGCGAATACTACGGCGATGTGCTGGAGTGGGGCCGACAGCTGCAGGCAGGGGATGGAGTGAACGACAATGTCACGTTCCAGAACCGGCTGAGCATCGTGGCAGACCCTTTTGCCCACGAGAATTTCGGCTCCATGCGATACGCCGAATTTGGCGGCGTGAAATGGAAGGTGGCGGACGTGAAAGTACAGTACCCGCGCCTCATCCTGACATTCGGAGGGATATACCATGAGTGAGCAGAGACTGAGGCTGGACAGCATTCTCCGGAGGGTGCTGCAAGAAACTGTCGGAGAAATACATCTGTACTATCAGCCGCCCGCCAACCTGAAAATGCAGTACCCCTGCATCCGATACGATTTGAACCGCATCCGCAATGTACACGCTGACGGCCACGTCTATCTCCAGCACCCTTCCTACACGGTGACGGTGATGACCAAGACCCCGGACAGCGACCTCACAGCGGCCGTGTCACGCCTCGACCAGTGCAGACACGACCGCTCTTATATTGCGGACAATTTATACCACGACGTGTTCACTATGACCGTTTGAAAAACAAAAAGGAGGAACAAGACCTATGAGCAAACTGGAATGGGATAAGACCGGCGAGCGCCTGTATCATCTGGGCGTTGACCACGGCGTCGTTTTCCCGATGGTAAAGGGCAAGTATAGCACCGGCGCACCCTGGAACGGCCTGACCGCTGTGAACGAGAGTCCTGACGGCGCAGACCCCAACGACATCTACGCCGACAACATCAAGTACGTGTCCATCCGCTCGGCAGAGAACTTCAAGTACACCCTCGAGGCACTGACCTATCCGCCCGAGTTCGAGCAGTGTGATGGCTCTGTCGAGGTGGCAAAGGGCGTGAGCATCGGCCAGCAGAAGCGCTGCCCCTTCGGTCTGAGCTACCGTACCCGCATCGGTGCAGACGACGACCCCGAGAAGGGCTACATCATCCATCTGGTATGGAACAGCACCGCTTCGCCCTCGGACAAGAGCCACGAGACCGTGAACGAGAATCCGGATGCTGAGACCTTCAGCTGGGAGTGCGACACCACCCCGACTCAGGTGACTGGCTACAAGCCCACTGCCCACATGACCATCAACTCCACCCTCATCGAAGCCGCAAAGCTCAAGCTGCTGGAGGACAAGATCTACGGCACCGAGAACGGTGAGAGCACCCTGCCCACTCCGGACGAGGTCATCAAGCTGCTGGGCGGCATTACCGACGCGGCATAAGAACCTCTCAGTCTCGCTCCGCTCGACAGCTCCCCTAATAGGGGAGCCTTTGGCATGTCGGGCCACTCTAAGCTGGATGAGAGAAGCCCAATAGGGCGTAAACGGCAGTGCGCTGCTACAGAGGGCAGGCACTACTATTTTTTTCAAAATGGAAAGAACGAGGGCATGACCTATGATCAAGAAAACCATTTCCTACACCGACTTTGACGGCAATCCGCGCGTCGAAGAGTTCTGGTTCAATCTGACCAAAGCCGAGATGATGGACCTTGGCCTGAGCAAGGACGGCGGCTACGACAAGTACATGGAACAGCTGATGCACAGCACCAAGGTGGGTGAGGCCATCGAGGTGTTCAAGAAGATCCTGCTGCTGGCTTATGGCAAGAAGAGCCTCGACGGCCGCAAGTTCGAGAAGAGCCCTGAGATCACCGCAGACTTTGTGGCGACTCAGGCTTACTCCGACCTCTACGTGGAACTGGCAAGCGACCCGGACAAGGCCGCAGAGTTCATGAACGGCGCGATGGGCGCAGATGTCCGCAAGATGGTGGCCGAGAACGAGGCCAAGGCGAAGGCCGCTGAAGTTTCTGCCGCTGTGGCCGCAAACAACGCCCTGGCGCTGGCCGTGGCGGACCCGCAGTAAAACCTCTCAGTCTCGCTTCGCTCGACAGCTCCCTAGTAGGGGAGCCTTTGGCATATCGGGCCACTCTAAGCTGGATGAGAGAAGCCCAATAGGGCGTAAACGGCAGTGCGCTGCTACAGAGGGCAGGTTTCATAGAAACCTTATCTTGAAAGTGGAGCACTGCCGATTGCAAAACGAAGAACCCATATCAACTAAAAAAAAAACAAGCCTGACCGTCACGCCAATGCCTCTCCAAAGGGAGAGGTTGCTGTGCAGCAGACGGAGAGGGCTATGACAGGGAGAGTGACGAGATGCTGACCATCCAGATACCCGGTGAAGAATACTGGGATGCTGACCGGGAGGAATTCATCTGCCGGAAGGCCACAACGCTGGCGCTGGAGCACTCGCTGCTCTCTCTGTCTAAATGGGAAAGCAAGTGGCACGTGCCGTTTCTCGACGCAAAAAACGGGCTGACCCCGGAGCAGATGCAGGACTATGTGCGCTGCATGACCCTGAACAAAGGGGTCCCGGACGAAGCATACCGCCATCTGACACAAGAGAACTGCACGGCTATTTATACATATATGAACGACCCGATGACCGCAACATGGTTCCGGGAAGACGAGAATACAAACAAAGCCGGACCCCGCTCAGGAAAAAGCACCGCAAGTGCCGTGACGAGCGAGGTCCTGTATTATGACATGGTGGAGCTGGGCATCCCGTTCGAGTGCGAAAAGTGGCACCTGAACCGGCTGCTGACCCTCATCCGTGTCTGCAACGAAAAGCATAAGCCACCCAAGAAGGTATCGAAGAGCGAACAGGCGGCCCGGAGAAAGGCGCTGAACGCTAAGCGAAAGAAAGAGCTTGGGACGAGAGGATAGCTGCTCTTTGTCTGAGCTGGACGAACAGAGTTCAATAGGGCGCGAAGGGGCTGGCACTGCTACAGAGAGAAGGTGGGTTCGTGTCCAAAGTTATTCTGTTCCGGCAGAAGGGCGGTTTCAAGAAGACGGAACGCTTCCTGAAAGGTGTCAGCGCCGGGAGACTGGACGCTGTGCTGGCGGGATACGGTCAGAAAGGCGTGGAAGCGCTGGCGGCGGCAACGCCCAAGAAGACCGGAAAGACGGCTGCCAGCTGGAGCTACCGGGTGGAAAAGGGCAAAGACAGCATCGCCATCATCTGGTCGAACTCGAACATCGTGGACGGAACGCCCATCGCCGTTATCCTGCAATACGGACACGGCACGAGAAACGGAGGGTACGTGGAAGGAGTTGACTACATCAACCCCGCCATGCGCCCTATTTTTGGCGAGATAGCCAAGAGAGCATGGGAGGAGGTAAGGCGGGAGTGAGCCAGGAGATAGACCAGCGTGTGGTCGAAATGCGGTTTGACAACGCGCAGTTTGAGAAAAACAGCCGGGACACCATGAGGACGCTGGACAAGCTGAAAGAGAAGCTCAGCTTCAAAGGCGCGGCAAAGGGACTCGAACAGGTGCAGGCCGCCAGCGAGAACGTAGACTTTTCCGGCATGGAGAAGGGACTGGACACGGTTCAGGCCAAGTTCAGCGCACTGGACGTCATCGCCTTTACAGCCTTGCAGCGCATCACGGACAAGGTGATAAGCGCCGGCGAGCAGATGGTAAAAAGCCTGTCGGTGGACCAGATCACCAGTGGATGGGATAAGTATAACGAGAAAACTTCCAACGTCCAGACCATCATGAACGCCACCGGCAAGAGCATCGACCAGGTGAACGGCTACCTGAATAAGCTGATGTGGTACTCGGACGAGACGAGCTACAGTTTCAGTGAGATGACCAGCGCGCTTTCGCAGATGACGGCGGCGGGCGGCAAGATCGACAAGATGATACCCATGATCATGGGCATCGCAAACGCCACGGCGGATGCTGGCAAGATTGGCTTTGCGTTCCAGAGCACCATCCGAAACCTGACCCAGAGCTACAGCGCCGGGCATTTGCAGTTACAGGACTGGAAGAGCCTGAACCTGATGGGTACGGCGACGAAAGCCCTGAAACAGGAGCTTATCGACACTGCGGTGGAGCTGGGCGTCATCAAAGAAGGCAAAGTGACCATCGCCAGCTTTGAGTCAAGCTTGCAGAAGAAGTGGGCCAACACAAAGGTCATGGAAAAGACCTTTGCAAAGTACGCTTCCATGATGGAGGCGGCCTATGAGCTGACCCAGAAGAACCCGGGCATGACCAGCTCGGAGGCGCTGGAACAGCTGAAGGGACAGTACGGGGAGCTGGCAGAACGCGCCGCTCTCGCCGCCCAGCAGGCAACCAGCTTCGGGCAGGCCATCGACTCGACGAAAGACGCTGTCAGTTCAAAATGGATGTCCGTGTTCGAGACGATCTTCGGCAACAAGGAAGAGGCCACCGACACATGGACGGAGCTGGCGAACCGGCTGTACGACATCTTCGTGCCTTCCATCGACGCCCTGAAGGACAGGATGAAAGAAGGCCTCGACAGCGGCTGGCAGCAGATGCGGGACGCTTTTGGCGACCAGGCAGACGCTTACACGACGGTGCTGGAAAAGCTGGCGCTGGCAAAAGGCGCTGTGACCGAAGAGACCATTGAGAAAGAGGGGAGCTTTGCGAAAGCTTTGCAGAAGGGCAAAGTGAACGCCGAACTCCTGACAACCAGTCTCAGCGACACCATCAAGACCTATGCAGAGCTGCTGGAAACGATGGATGAAGCCGACCCGAGATACACTTACATCCAGAAGGACTACGAAGCCCTTCTGAAGCTCAACGATGCGGTGGCGGACGGCAGTCTCGACCTTGAGCAGTATGCAGAAGGGTTGACGGAGGTGTCGGGCCGGGAGCATCTCTTCAACAGCCTGTGGAACATCATGGACGCCATCGGGAAGGTCACAGGCTCTGTCCACGAAGCCTTCACCGAGATATTCCCGCCCACCAGCGGAGAGCAGATACGCTCCATCGCCGAAGGGCTGGATGTGATGACCAAAAAACTCATCATCACGGATGAGAGTGCGGCGAACCTGAAGCAGACCTTCAAGGGCATCTTTGCAGTGGTGAAGGTGCCTCTGACCGCCATGACGACGCTGGCGAAGACCGGGGCAAAGGCTTTTGGCGTACTGGTGGACGTCCTGCGGCCGGTGGGAGCAGTGCTGCTGAAAGTGGCAGGAAACATGGGGAGCTTTGTGTCCGAGATGCAGAGCACCCTGCTGGGAAGCGGGACGCTCAGCGAGAAGCTGGAAGCCATCGCGAAGAGCGCCAAGAAGCTGCTGGACCCGCTGACCACGCTGGGCGACGTGCTGAAAAAGAGCATCGGCGAGAAACTGAGCGAAGCGAGGAAGGAAACTTCAAAATGGGCCGACAGCCTGCCGGACGGAGTGCGCGAGGGGGTCTACACCCTGCTGGGCATTCTGGAAGGACTGGGCGCCGGCACACTGACCGTGGCCGGTGTCGTGGGTGGAGCGCTGAGCGACCTGAAGAAAAGTGCGAACAAAGCAATCGGCACTGTGGCCGACTATATCACCGGGCAGAGCAAGAACCTGAACGGGTATAAGGAAATGCTGACGAGCCTGCCCGCCATCGTGGGGGCTGCAGTGAGCGCCTTTGCTGAGGAGTTCAAGGGCGCTGCCGGGAACGTGGAGAGCGCGGCGTCCAGGGTCTACGAGCCGGTGAAGGCCTTTTTCAAGACACTGAAAGACGGATTTGACTCCATCAGCGGGACGGATATTTACCGGTTCCTGAGCCTTCTGGACGTGGGACTGCTCTCCTACGCCATCGCACAGTTCGCCAAGGCCATGAACAGCCTGCGGAAGATGCTGGCAACACCTCTGTCGAAGATGCTGGACAGCATTTCGGGAAGCTTCAACGCGCTGACGGGGGCGCTGAAAACATGGCAGAAGCAGGAGAACACCAAGATCCTCACGGGCATCGGCTCGGCCCTGCTGATGCTGGCGGGGGCCATGTTCGTCATGAGCCGCATCAACCCGGAGCGGTTCGTCTGGGTGCTGAGCGCTACGGTGGTGCTCATCGCAGAATTGGTGACGGCGGCAAAGCTGCTGAAGCCGGAAGTGAAGGCCTTTGACTCTGCGGTGAGTGGACTCGGGTCTCAGCTGCTGAAAGCCTCGACTCTGTGGGGTTCTGCGGCGGCACTGTTGGGACTGGCGGCGGCGACGAAGGCTCTGTGCTCGGGATTCGTGGCCATCGCGGACGCCATAAAGGGCGAGAACTTTCTCCAGAACCTCGCGGCCTTTGCGGCGGCAGTGACAGGTATGTACGTGCTGACACGGAACATGGGGCTGCTCATTGCCACCGTGAAAGCCCGTGACCTCGTGATAGGCGGTAAGACACTGCTGGGCCTTGGTGCTTCGCTCATCGAGATGGGCATCGGATTGCGGATCGTGGCCGGTGCAATAAAGCCTCTGAGTGAGGTGAAGTGGACGAGCCTTGTGAAAGCCGTAGTAGGAATGGGCGCACTGACAGCCTACCTCACCGCGATGGGAAGCATGCTCGTGCTGGCACAGGGCGTGGCGGACACCATGCTCACATTTCAAAATGGACTCGCCATCGCGGCCATGGGCGGAGGCATGTGGGTACTGGTGCAGGGCGTATGTGCTCTGGCGGGGCTCATCACCGAGAACGTGGACGATGGCACCCTGAACACCACGAAGCTCGAGTACGCCACTACGGCCATGAAGACCCTGATGATCCTCATGACGGCGTTGAGTGTACTCTCCAGCAAGACGAAGCTCAGCTCGGGTGCGGCGGTGCTGGCCATGGCAGGGGCGATGAACGCGGTGGCTGTGGCTGCTGCGGCACTCTGTCTGATCCCCTGGCCTCAGCTGGGAAAAGCGGCTGCTGTACTGGCTGGGCTGAGCGGTGCGATGTTTGCACTGGGCGAATTCGGCTCGGCAGGATGGAGCGAGGGTGCAGGCATTTTCCTGATGGCGGACGCGCTCATGGCGGTGGCCGGGGCGTGCCTGATGCTGAGCAAAGTGACGCTTCCGGATATGGCAAAAGCGGGCACTGCATTGTTGGCTTTAAGTGTCATAGGAGGCACTCTGAGCCACTTTGCCGGTTCGGTCAACTTCATGGGCGTCAGTACCGGAATGCTGGCCATGAGCGCTTCGCTGCTGGTGCTGGCACCGGCCATCCAGCTCATCGGCATGGCAAAGCCGGAAGCAGTGAGCCAATCGCTGTGGATATTTGCCGATACCATGATGGCAATGTTTGCAGGCGGCATGCTGCTGACCTGCATCCCGGAACTTGCGCTCGGGCTTTCGACACTGGCGGGAGCATTTGCCAAGTTCGGCAAGGGAATGCTCTACCTCGCCGGTGCGGGAGCGATATTCGGCGCACTGGCACTGTTTGCCGACCCGCTGTGTACGGCCATCATCAACGCCGCGCCGGACATCGAGGATGCTCTGGTGGCTGTGGTGACGCTTATTTGTAACGCTATCAACCAGAGCGCCGAACCCATCGGCGAGGCCTTTACCACCCTGTGTAAAGTGCTCATCCAGACGGCCATCGACCTCATTGGCTGGGCATGGAGCGGAGAAGGCGGCGAAGGCAATGGCATCAAGGGCGCGCTGGAAGAGCTGGGAAAGAACATCTGGGACGGCATCCGGGACATCTTTTCGCCGTTCAGCGGCAATGGAAACTTTCAGCAGAGAAATGTGGCTTTCAAGTTCAACCCCGATTTCAAACCCCAGCGCATCAATGTCGCAGATGTCTTTACGTTCTCCGGTGCAAAAGACGACGCCGAAAAAGAGGGTAAGGAGATCGGTGGAAATGTCGCAAACGGAGGGGCGAAGGGCGTCGAGGAAAATAAAGCCCGCGCAACGGGTGCTGTACAAGGTATGGTGGACGATACCATAGATGCCGCCAAGAAGGGGTATGACATCAACAGCCCCTCGAAGGTTTTTGAAGAGATAGGCCGGTACATCACAGAAGGCCTTGCCATTGGCATCCAGGACCCGGGCGCTCTGAGCGGGGCGCTGGCAGCGATCCAGACCGTGGCGCAGAGCATCCGGAACGTCTTTACGACTTTCTGGGGCATCCACTCGCCGAGTCAGCTTGCGGAAGAGGACGGACGGAACGTCGTGGAGGGACTGCGACTCGGAATCGGAGACCCCGACCTGAGAAGCCAGCTCTATGATGCAAGCTATGATTCCGCTTCGCAGGTGCGGGACGCTGTGGGCGCGGCACTGGACGAAGCCAAGAAGACGGCCTCGGACAAAATGCTGGAGCTTTACAGCATCATGAAGGCCGACCGTATCATGCCGGACGGAGCGCTCCCCAGCGGAAAAGCCGGACTCGGGGCGAACCGCTACCAGCAGGCGGTACAGGACTACGAGAAGGCCAACGCCAAAGAAGACGCCAGGAATACGCCCTATCTCGGCGCGGACTGGAAGCCCAGTACGATGTGGGACAAGGCGACGGAAGCGCTGCAAAAGTACCAGAGCGGTGAGATCAAAGCGAAAGACGCCCTGAAGGGCCTGACTGGCGAGGCAAAGGACTGGGTCTCAAAGCAGATTGGAAGTGCTCTTGGTCTGGAGGGTCTTGACCCGAGCGAGTATGCCGACCTCATCCTCGAGCAGTACAGCGGCTATCTCCCCGACGACAGTACAGGCGCTTCCACTGCATCTTCCGGCAAGAAATCCTCGAGCAAGGGTAAGACTCTGGCCGAGACCATCGCCGATAAGTACACAAAGGAGCTGAAGGCCAACAAGTACCTCCAGAATGCCGCCGACAAGGAATACAGCCTCTGGGAAGCAGGCGAAGGAAACACTGCTTCCATCGAAGCGCTCATCCAGAAAAAGGGTGAGACGCTGGCGAAGAGCATCGAGCTGCAGACAGCCCGTGTGGACATCGCACAGAGACAGTACGACGAACTGGTCTCCCGGGTGGGAGCCAGCGACGACAAGACGAAGGAAGCCTACAACACTCTGCTGGACGAGAAGAAGAACCTCCTCGACTTACAGCAGGCGAGGTTTGAGAACACCTACAAGGCGGCCATCGAGCGGTACGAGAGCGACGACAAGGTGGCTCAGAGCGAATACCAGCTCTGGGCGGACACCTACGAAAAGACCGCCTCCGTGACCGAGAAGAGCAACAAGAACATCGAGACCATCAACAAGCGTCTGGCCATCCAGAGCGAGAAGACCGCCCTCGCGGAAAAGGCTTGGGTGGAAACGAAGGATGCCCTCGGCGAAGCAAGCCTTGTGACCCAGCAGGCTTACCGGGACTATCTGGAAGCGCGGCAGGAACAGCTGGAGCTGGAAAACGAGCTGGACAAGGCGCAGCTTGCGGCATTTGACGACCTTTCGAGTTTCTATGACAGCCGCATCTCCATGGTGCAGAAGCGGATGAACCTGCTGGACAAGCTCTACAACGATGGCGACCTCAGAGGGCGGGAAGACGCCTATGCCAGCGCGGTGGAGCAGTACGGCGAGGGCAGCATCGAGGCACGGAGAGCGGCAACGCAGGGTACCATGACGGCCCTGATGGGCGTGAACAGCGCACTGACCAGCATGAGATGGCAGATGAGCAAGGTCACGGCCATGCAGCAGAAGTACCAGACTGCCCTCGAACAGGCCGGAGGCAACCGCTACGATGAGACTGTCATGGCCGCTTACGAGGACATGATGGAGACCCGCTCGACCTTTGCGGACTATGTGGGAAATCTGGCAGACGCTCTCAACGTGAGCGACGCCACGAAGAAGGCCATGATGCAGTTCGGTGACGCCATCGCCCAGAACTGGAAGCCTATTCAAAATGGATTCATGGCGGTGGCCAAGAAGATGAACCCGAAGCTGGTACAGGGATTCTCTGACCTGTTCGGCCTCTATATGAAGGACGGAGCCAGCGAGACCGTGGCCGCTGCTACCAACACCGTCGTTGCCGCCATGAGCGGAGACTGGGCCAGTGCGGTTGCAAGTGGGCTGACTGCGGTGCTCGACGTAGTTGGCACGGACTTTGGCCAGACCCTGACCAAAGCCATCAGCACCGCGCTGAAGAATGCCTTCAGCGGAAACGGGATGTTCGCACAACTGCTGACGAAGCTTTTTGGAAGCATCGACCTCGGCGGAAGCGGAAGCTCAGGCGGCTTCCTCTCGAACATATGGCAGTGGCTCAAGGGCGCTGTATCCGCCGCGAAGAGCTTTCTGGGCGGAGCGTCGAAAGCGGCCGCAGGAGCCAGCGGAGCGGCAAAGATCATCCCGGTGCTTGGAGGCGTCGGCACGAGCGCAAAAGGGGCCGCTGTCGGCGCGAAAACCGCAGCGAATGCGCTGGGGCTGGCGGGTAAGGCTGTGACAACCGTAGGCACGAAGGCGGCCGGCATCCTCGGGACAGTGGGAGGCGGCATTGCCAAAATCGCGGCAAGTCTCGGCCCGCATGGTCTGCTGGCTGCTGCTGTCATCGCAGGAACGGTCGCCGTGGGTACTGCTGTGGTTAAGAACTGGGACAAGGTGAAGGAAGCCGTCGGAAACGCATGGAGCTGGATCAAGGAGAAGGCTTCGGGACTCTGGGACGGCATGAAGAGCATCGGCGGAAACCTCATGAGCGGCCTTGCCACCGGCGTGAAATCCACTGCCAAATTTGGCCTGAAAGTGGCTCTGAGCCCTGCTTATGCCATCATCAGTGGATTCAAGCATATCCTCGGCATCCACTCGCCCTCTAAGGTCATGGCCGGTATCGGTGAATACGTCGTCGAAGGCCTGACCAGAGGTATCGTCTCTACCGAAGGCGAAGCAGAAAAGGGCATGGACGAAGTGGGCGGAGCTGTCATCCGTAGTGCGCTTGCGACGACAAACGCCATTGCAGATTATCTCTCGACTGACAACCATCCCAGCATCACCCCGGTGGTAGACCTTTCGGATGCGTCGAGGAGCAGCGCGTGGCTGAACAGCGCCTTTGCAGACCGGAAAGGAACCATCAGCATGGCGGCGACTGTGACCGGACGGATGGCACGCAGGGCCGAGACTTCCTCGAGAAATCAAAATGGATATGAAACTGCCCCCGCACAGACCCAGACGTACCGGGAAGTGGTGGAGGCCGTTACTGCCCTCGGCGGACGCATCGACAAGGTGGCAGAGTCCGTGAAGGGCATGAAAGTCGTGATGAACAGCCACAAACTTGTCGGCGAGATAAAGAGCGACATCAACGACGCCGTGGGCGACATCATCGAGAAAGGGTGGTAAGGCGTGAGCATCCTTCAGACTGTTGTGCCGGAATGGGCCGACGGATTCACGAGCCTCGTGTTCCATATCCCCGCCGATGCACCCGTGAAGGTCATCCGGACAGGAGAGCTGAACCTTGTGCCTGCCGGGCCGCTTCTCATCGAGCCTTTCGACGAGAAGATAACGACACTGGATGCCGCTCCGTGGCACGGTACCATCGAGCGTACCCCTCTGAAAGACCGGGTTTTCGGGAATGCGGAGGGCAGCTGGGAGTTCTATTATGTCGCAGATGACCAGAGCCACACGTTCTGGGACTGCTACATCCGGATGAATATCCCGAAGGACGCCGACCGGTACATGACGACAGCCAGCACATGGACCTCGACCTATCACACCCTGCTCCACTGTTTACAGGGCCGGCGGGTGCTGGTGGATGTGCCGGACGGAAAGGGGAACATAAAGACTTATAAGGGGCGATGCTGGGTGAGCGGCTACTCCGCAGACCAGAACGGGCAGATAAAAGTGACTATCTCATACAGCCTTGCCCCGCCCGAAGTTTCGTAAAGCGCAGTGCTCTGCTGTATTTTTGCAGCAGGGCATTACAGTTTACGAAAAGATTTTTGAAAGAGCGCCTGGCATGTCGGGCAAGTTACGAGTGGACGAAGGAAGTCTTGTCTGGACGGAAACAGTAGTGCGCTGCTACAGAGGGGAGGTTGAGAATATGGATATGCCGCACGGGATAACGATAGGAAGCATCCACACATGGAAAGACCTTTATCTGATACCGGTATGCCGCCCCATCGTACAGGCCCCGACCGAAAAGACCATGACCCTCGACATCGAGGGACTGAACGGAACGGCAGACCTTTCTCACAGCCTGACAGGGTATCCGGTGTTCAACGACCGGGAAGGAAGCTGGCAGTTTTATCTGGACACGGAACGGTATCAGGAAGAGCATGGTTTCTACGGCCCTGTCGGCGATATGGCATACCGGGACATCCAGCAGAAACTGCTGGCGGAGATGAAAGCGCCGTTCCGGACGAAAGTCATCCTGGACGACGAGCCGCTGGTGTACTACATCGGCAGGGTATGGGTGAGCGGAAAGCCGTCGTATCAGTACGACCACGCAAAAATCACCCTGCAATACCGACTGTACCCGTTCAAATATCTCGTGAAAG
>OHAE01001841.1_pt1 | contig 14429 bp, 9 predicted proteins | sample 1577061 | NCBI WGS metagenome assembly OHAE01 (sample SAMEA3541535, study PRJEB24748) | human gut metagenome | biome: human gut; feature: human-associated habitat; material: faeces | place: China | collected 2012
GTATACTATTAAAATTCTATTTTTGAATAAACCATGAAAAACACCCATTTCGAGTACGATATTCGTTGTGAGTGTACGCACACCTTTGAAAATACTGTCCGGCACTCTCGCCTGATTGCCGACTACCATCATGACTGCCATTGTCTCACCGAGCGCACGTCCTACGCCGAGCACAACTGCTGCAAACACACCTGATTTTGCTGCCGGAACAACAACCGTAAAGACACTTCTCTCATGTGTGGCTCCCAGTGCGAGCGCTCCCTCATAATAGCTCTCCTCCACTGCTCGGATGGATGACTCGGACACGCTGATAATGGTAGGTAATATCATGATTCCAAGTAACAAGGCTGCTGTCAAAATGCTCTGTCCATTGCCTTTGAAATGCTCCCTGACAAACGGAACCATAACAACCAGTCCGAAGAATCCGTATATAATAGAAGGAATCCCTGCCATAAGGTTAATTATTGGTTTGATAAATTTATATAATTTTTTTGGACAGTATTTTGCAAGAAATACTGCTGTTAAAAGGCCGATTGGAACACCGATTATCATTGCTCCTGCAGTTACATAAATACTTCCTACAATCATTGGCCATATTCCAAAAAGATTCTGTGACACACGCCACTGTGTTCCAAAAAGGAACTTTGTTATTCCTATTTCTTTAATTGCCGGCACACCATTTGCAAACATAAATACACAAATTGTTATAACTGCTGCAATAGATATACATGCGCATATTTTCATTAAAAAATCTAATACTTTATTCAAAATATTTTCTCCTTCATTTACTAAAAGCAGAGGAATTTTAATCCCTCTGCCTGTACCCTTATATGCAGATTTTATTACTGAACATCAGCCCAGTCTGTTAAGTCACCTGTGTAGATTTTCTTAATTTGATCTGATGTAAGGTTTGTTACCTGATTTTCTGTGTTAACAATTACTGCGATACCATCTAATGCAATTTTCTGAACCTGTAATTCTTTTGCTTCTTCATCTTTTAATTCTCTTGATGACATACCGATTTCTGTTGCACCTTCGATTGCTGACTGAATACCTGCTGAAGAACCTGATTCCTGAATTTCAATTGAAGCGTCTGCGTTTAGTTTTACATATTCATCTTTTAACTTATCCATTAATGGCGCAACTGATGTTGAACCTGCTAAAGTGATTTTCCCTTTCTTACCACTTGCCTTGTATGATTCTGTTGCTTCAACTCCGATGTAACCGTTGTCGTTTACAATCTGCTGTCCTTCTTTGCTCATAATAAATGAGATGAAGTCTTTGTCAATGTCTGATAACTTATCTTCTTTGTAACAAATGTTAAATGGTCTTGATACTTTGTAATTACCTGATTTAACGTTTTCTGCTGTTGCGTCAACACCGTCAACCTGAACTGCCTTAACGTCTGTTGATAAAGAACCAAGTGAAACATAACCGATTGCACTCTTTGTCTGTGCTACCTTCTGGAGCATTACTGATGTGCTGTTTGTAATCTGTGCTGAACTTACTGTAATGTCATTTTCGTTTTCATCTACAACTCCAAGAAGTTCTACGAAAGCTCCTCTAGTTCCTGAACCTTCTTCTCTTGAAACTACTGTGATTGCCTGTGACTTAGCTCCTGAATCAGAACCATTGTCACTGCTTGCACTCTTGTTGCTACCGCATCCTGTGAATGCTAATGTTGTAATAACCAATGCAGATACTACTGCTAAAACTTTCTTTCTCATTTTCAATTTTCTCCTCGTTTTCAAGTAAATTTTTAATATGTTTTGAAGGAACTTATTTTTTGTTTCCTTCAGGGTACACATATATACTATTTAAATTTCGTTAAATGCAATAGCGCACTTTTGTTAAATCTATTTAAAATATTCAAGGAAAATGTAAAAATGTCGAAAGTTGTATACAGTCAGAGATGGGAATGGCAAACACGTTGATCATTCCCATCTCTGACTGTATATAAAATCAAGAAGAATTTGGAGAATGTACCCCGAAATTTGGATGATTTAAAATATCGGGGTACGGGTGCAAAACACCCTCGCCACGATCAATAACGAACGCAGCAAAATAACAAAATCAATCTATTTGTAAACATATATCCTTGCCTACAGGCAAAAAAATAAAGAAGAAACACATATCTTGCATTTCTTCTCATTTATTTCTATTATTTACTGGCACATTTTTGCAACTATCTGGTTGATTACTTTGCCATCTGCTCTGCCTTTAAATGCAGGCATTACTGTTTTCATTATCTGACCTTTGTTCTTTGTTGCAATTACGTCTGCAAATTTTTCTTTTAATTCTGCTTCAACTTCTTCTGCACTCATAAGCTTTGGTGCATATTCGTTGAACACATCATATCTTGCCTGGTATTCTTCTATTAAGTCTGTTCTGTCAGCAGGACATGAATCAATCTGTTCCTTTACAGTTTTTAATTCTTTAAGAATTACTTTGTTTACCATTTCTTCAGGAATATCATCTCTGCAGCCTGCATCAATTCCTGCTTTCTTTACTGCCTGAATCAATGCTGAAATTGATTCCTTTCTAGCTTTGTCTCTAGCTTTCATTGCAGCTATCATATCTTTCTGTAATACTTTAATGTCCATTGTTTGCCTCCTATATTTTAATTATTAATTAACTATCTTCTACCTAACATAGTATACCACTCTAAATTTAGGATTCAAATAGAAACTTTAACGTCTCTTGCTAGATTTCCTGCCGGACTTTCCGTTATGCACATTACCGGATTGTACTTTACCATTACGTGAATTGCCGGATTGCACTTTGCCATTACGTGCGTTACCTGTCTGTCCCTTAGCGCCGCGGGCATTTTTATTATTTACTGAATTTTTTCCTCCACGGTTATCTTTGCCTGAAAAATTCTTACCTGGCGCATCCTTACGTGAATCCTTAGACTTTCCGTTACCTTTTCCGCCGTTTCCACCATAGTTTTTCTCATATTTAAACTGTCTGGGTTTAATAAGGCATTCCTTGCCAAAACCTATAAGGTCTTCTCTTCCTGCTATATGAAGTGCTTCTTTAACTAAATCGTAGTTTGCAGGATTTCTGTACTGCATAAGGGCTCTTTGCATTGCCTTTTCGTGCGGATTTTTTGGAACATACACCGGCTTCATTGTTCGCGGATCAACTCCCGTATAGTACATTACAGTTGACATTGTTGACGGTGTAGGGTAAAAATCCTGAACCTGCTGAGGATTGTAGCCAATATCTCTAAGGTACTCAGCCAACTTCACTGCCTCTGTCATATCAGAGCCCGGATGGGAACTCATAAGATATGGCACAACAAACTGGTTCTTTCCTTCTTTTTCGTTAAGTTTCTTATATTTAGTGATAAAACTTTCATAAACACAATTCTGAGGTTTTCCCATATAAGACAAAACCTTATCAGAAATATGCTCAGGAGCTACCTTAAGCTGTCCACTAATATGATATTTAACCAGCTCTTTAAAGAAAGTATCATCTTTATCTTCCATAATATAGTCAAATCTAATACCTGAACGGACAAATACTTTTTTGACCTTAGGCAATTCTCTTAACTTTCTAAGAAGACTTAAATAATCCTTGTGGTCAACATTCAGATTCTTACAAGGATGTGGGAAAAGACATTGCTTATGCTTACACACACCTGATTTTAACTGCTTCTTACATGACGGATGATAAAAGTTAGCTGTAGGGCCACCAACATCATGAATATATCCTTTAAAATTAGGCATATCAATAATTTTCTTTGCCTCATTTATGATTGATTCGTGGCTTCTTGACTGAATAATTCTTCCCTGATGGAATGTTATGGCACAGAAACTACATGCCCCAAAACAACCACGACAACTTGCCAATGAAAACTGAACTTCCTGAATGGCAGGTATCCCACCTAAAGCCTCGTAACTTGGATGGTAAGTTCTCTCATATGGAAGGTCATATACATCATCCATTTCCTGTCTTGTTAATGGCTCCTGAGGTGGATTCTGTACAACATAAACTCCGTTTGGATAAGGTTCCACCAAAGTTTTTCCATTAAAAGGATCAGTATTTTCAGACTGAACCCTAAAACTATTTGCATACTCTAATTTGTCTTCCTTCATGGCATCATAAGACGGAAGAATTATTGGATCATAAGCAAGTTCTATATTTTTAGTCTTAAAAACAGTTCCTGGAATATAAGTAATATCCGTAACATCCATACCACTTGCCAAGGCCTCTGCAATCTGAACTATACACTTTTCACCCATTCCATAAGTTAAAAGATTTGCCTGACTATCCAATAAAATTGAACGTTTAAAACTATTGCTCCAATAATCATAATGCGCCATTCTTCTAAGACTTGCCTCAATACCACCTATTATAATCGGCTTTGTTTTGTTAGTTCTGCGAATAAGATTACAATAAGCAACTACTGCATGATCCGGTCTTTTTCCAATTACTCCGCCCGGAGTGTAGGCATCACTATCTCTTCTTTTCTTTGAAACATAGTAATGATTAACCATTGAATCCATATTTCCACCCATTACCAGAAATGCCAATCTTGGTTCTCCCAAAACATTAATGCTTTCATCGTCCTTCCAATCAGGCTGTGAAATAATACCAACTGTATATCCATTAGCTTCCAAAACTCTACTTATAATAGCATGTCCAAAAGATGGATGGTCTACATAAGCATCCCCTATTACAAACACAAAATCTAACTGCTCTATTCCTCTTTCCTTCATATCCTCTTTGGATATTGGTAAAAATGCCATATTTATTTTGTATGCCATATTAAGAAAATATGGTCATACGCTCCTTTCTCTTAACATTTACAAAACTTATCTTATGCTGCTTTCTGCATCTTCCAATGTTGCATATCCCTGTAAATGTGCTGTATTTTCTATAGTCATATATGCAAGATTTTTTCCTTCTCTTGCCAGATTTACAATAAATTGTGCATAAAGTTTCAACAATTCTTCTGAATATGTTAATAACTCTCCCTTTAAATAAGTTTCATAAGAAGTGTTATCAATCTGATCAGCATCACTTGTTATATCCCTTGCATTAGATGCAAGCTTTGGATAACTCTTAGCAAAATCCTTCATCCAGTCTACCTGAATCTGTGCAATCTGATTTACAATTGCTATTGTTCTCTCCGATTTTTCAGGAAAATTATCTTTAATCTTCTCATATTCTTCAGGTGAAGTATGTTCCATCATTCTTCCATATTTCTCGGTAATCATATTCCAACCCTTAGCCTTGTTTTCTTCCCAAAGATTGCAAATGCACTCTAGCATTTCATCTGTCCAAGTCATATACTGACTCTTTCTCATAACATAGAAGAAAGGCCAATTATTCTGACAAGACGCTCTTCCACCAACATTCTGCACTTTATCAAAAGCTTCAAATTCAAGTTTTACTATTTTATCTATTGTTTTTTCTCTGTCAAACATTTCAACTTTCCCTTCTGCCAAATCCATAATTGGTCTCACATAGTCATTTAAAAAATTTGAATTTCTATTCTTTATTAGTTTTAATTCCAATAATTTATCAATTATAATTTTTGCTATTTCTTCCATAATAATAGCTTTTTCATCTTTTTCATTAAACTTAGTATTGTCATACAAATAACCATCCCAAGCATTCTTCTGAGCAGGAAGCTGACTTAATTTTTCAAGCAATGAAACAATCTTCTCAGTTCCATCCAAACTACTAACTCCCTTAAAAAGCCATTTGTAGTACGGTGCAAACTTATTATTTAAAATGTACACACATTTCATTGTCTCTTTCATAAAATCAGAAATGCAAATCTGTGCCGTTACATAATCTTTCCTTGCCATTGCTCTTTCATAATTGCTCTGACCTGTCTGCGCCATTGCCCCAAGCTGTCTTGCAAGCTTAACAAGTCTTGCCTTAAAAGGCTGATTTTCAAAATTTTTTCTTATCTTAGAAAAATATCCTAAATCGTCCCTAAAAACTTCACCGTTAGTAACTGTTGCAATTTTATAATCTTCAAGATTAATCCATTGTTCTAATGTTAGATTTCCATCTCCGGAACCTGTATACTTTTTATAAAAATCTTCAACTACACAAACGCCCACTCTTCCTTCAGCCATAATGGTGTCAACTCTTGTAATGCCCTTATAACTTTTTGGAAGTTTGTTATATTCATCCTGAAGTTTTTCACCTATTTTCTCATAAACATCTTCCGTAATCCACATACAAAATCCCGGGCCGAAATCGTGGTCTCTTGAATAAACATCATCAAAGCCAAATCGTTCTGAACCTTCCCCAACGAAGCCCACCGCTATTTTGTCCTCATATTCAGAAAAATTATTATGAATCATATCCTTGCCGTACTCTTCATAAAAACTTTTTGCCAGCTCTATACCTGTAAGTTCTTTCTTTTCTTCTTTTATTTTGTCAAAAACCTTTGCCATATTTTCTTTTGTAATATTATAAGCACTGCCACGTCCCATATTTGCTTCTATCTCCGGCAACGCCTTTTCGTATAACTTAGCTGCCTCTTCATACTGTTTTAAGCTACACTTAACACTTGCCATGGCACAAAGGGCTCCGCTGTAATGAAAGTTTTTCACTTCATCTCTGTCAAATATTTCCAAAGCCTTCTTAAGGTAGTCTTCTGCCTGACTTGCCTGATTAATTTCAATCAATGACGCTGCCAGATTTGTATAAGTTGTGGCAACTTCAATATCCATTCCTTCTATTTTTTCTATAATGGACAGTGCCTTTTTAAGATGTTGGACTGCCATAGGAAAATCATTCATCTCCTGATACAAAAGAGCAATATTATTGTTAAGACTTGCCATTCTATAATCATCACTTGGAATATTCTCATTATATATAGAAAAAACTTCTTTATAAACTTCTAAAGATTCCGCAAGTTTTCCTGCCGCTCTGTAAGCGTTTGCCACATTTTGAAGGGAAGTAGCATAATCCACAGTTCCTTCAATCCCCATTTTCTTCATTAATTCTATGCAATCATTACATGCCTTAATAGACTTTTCAAACTGACTTGTATCCCTGAAAAATCCCATCATTTCATTAAGAATTGTAAACTGAGCTGCCAAGTCATTTTCTTTTTTTGCCTGTTCTATGCTTTCATTAAAAAATGGCTCGACATCGTTAATTCTTCTTTCCGTATACAAACTATCCAACTCTTCTATAAAACCGTTAATATCCATTTTTCCTCCTAACCTGTCACTGCCATAAATAAACATATTTTATGCATAATTATCTAATACACTTTGACAACATCTTTTAACATAACACTATTATACCTGACTATTTTCTCTTTAGAAATGCCAAATTTCCAATAATGCAAAATATAATAAACATACACAAATTAGCAACAACAACGCTTGCTCCGGCAGGAATTGAAAAAGCGTATGAACAAAGCAAACCTGCCGTAAAATTTATTACCGCAAGAATTGCAGAACATATCGTTACACTTAAAAAACTTTTAAAAACTCTCATTGAAGTAAGCGCCGGAAAAATAATAAGACTTGAAATCAACATTGCTCCCATCATTTTTATTCCAAGTACAACAGTTACCGCCGTAAAAATAGAAATAAGTGTATTGTACATTCCAACTTTCACACCTGTTGCTTTCGAAAAACTTTCATCGAAAGTCACTGCGAAAATTCTATGATAGCAAAATCCAAACATAATAAGTACAACAACAGACAGTACAACACTAAAAATAACATCATCTTTAGACATTGCCAAAATACTACCAAACATATAACTACACACATCTGTGCTAAGTCCTGTTGTTAACGATGTAACAATAACACCAATTGCCAATGATGAAGCTGACACCATAGCTATTGCCGCATCACTTTTCATCTTACCGTTTTCTGCCAATCTAAGTAAGAAAAAGGCTGCAATTATAACAATTGGTATTGAAAACTTAATTGGTGCAAATCCAAAAGCTATTGCTATGGACAATGCTCCAAATGAAACGTGTGACAAACCGTCACCTATCATTGAATATCTTTTTAAAACAAGGCTGACGCCTAAAAGAGCTGCGCAAAGTGATACCAATACTCCTCCGATAAAAGCCCTTTGTATAAATCCATGGGCAAACATTTCACTAATCATTTGCTACACCTCCCAAAAACATATTTGAAACATTTGATTTCTTATATTCCTCAACTGTTCCAAAGAAATCATTTTCCTGTTCTAAATGCAAAATATGTGTTGCATAATTTAAAGCATTCTTTATATCATGACTAACCATAATAATTGTTACATTCTCTTTCTTATTTAAATCCTTTATAGTTTCATAAAACTCCATTGAAGCTGCCGGATCAAGCCCTGTTACAGGTTCATCCAAAATCAAAACGCTGTCTGTTGCACAAAGTGCCCTTGCGAGAAGAACTCTTTGCTGCTGTCCTCCTGACAACTCTCTATAGCAACGCTTTTTCAAATCCAAAATATTAAGCTTCTCCATATTTTTTTCAGCCTCTGCCTTGTCTTTCTTATTATAAAATGGACATCTATGATCGTTATTTAGCACCCCTGACAAAACTACTTCCCAAACACTTGCCGGAAAATCTTTCTGTGCCTGTGTCTGCTGTGGCAAATATCCTACTCCTTTGTGATTTTTTCCCTGCACATTGGCAATAACTTCGCCATTTAAAGGTTTAATCAACCCTAATAATGTCTTTATAAGTGTACTTTTTCCTGTACCATTTTCACCAACAACACAAAGATAATCTCCTTGGTCGATTTTAAAATTCAAATTTTTTGCAACTACTTTATTTTCATAACCTAACGTTACGTCTTTACATTCAAAAATCATTATCATTCTCCTAATGCTATTTTTAAGTTATTAACATTTTCCTTCATTAAATCAACATAAGTTACTCCGCTGTCAAACTGTTTCTGCGTAATATTATGACAGGAATTAAACTGAAGCGGTTTTGCTCCTGTGTCAGTTTCAATTGCGTCCGCCACAATATGACTGCTTAATTCCAAATAAAATACAGCCTTAATATTGTCTTCCTTAATCTTGTCCACAAGGAACGCAATAGTTTTGGCACTAGGCTCCATATCACTTCCACATCCCGGAAAAGCTGCATAATACTTTAAGCCATATTCCTTTGCAAAATACTGTAACGGAAACTTGTCCGCAAAAATAATTTCCTTAGTTTTCGAATTATTTACCACTATTCTGATTTCACTGTCTAACTCTTTTAATTGTTTAATGTATGACTCTGCATTCTTCTGAAAATTTTCTTTTTCTTCTGGCAAAGCCTTACTTAATGTTTCACAGATTTTCTCTGTCATAATTATTTCATTAACAGGTGATGTCCATATATGCTCATCAGTTTCGTTATGACTTTTTTCTTCATGGTCGCTTACTTCACTATCATGACTATGCTCTTCGTGCTTCAGACTATCTTCACTATGACTGCCTTCTTCCTGATTATAACTGTCTTCACTATGACTATGCTCTTTATGATTATGACTGTCTTCGCTATGACTATGCTCATCATGGCTGTCAAATCTTGTGTCCATTCCTTCAACAATCTCTTCATTAAGAACATCCACATAATCCATCATTTTCATCTTAATCTGATTCTTATTGTTCAAAGAGTCAAGCAATGTATCAATCCATGTTTCAAGAGACCCACCATTGTATATAAGCACATCTGCATTTTCCATCTGAATAACATCGCTAGGTGTTGGTTCAAAAGAATGACTGTCCTGTCCCGGTGTAACAATCATCTTTAAATCAATTCCCTTAACATCCCCTATAACCGCTCTTGCCATATCATAATATGGAAAAAGAGAAGTCACTATTTTCAATCTATACTTATCCTCTTTTTCAGTAGTTTTGCCGCAACCAGCCATTCCCAAAATCATAGATATGGTCACAATAAAAACTACTGATTTTCTTAAAAATTCTTTTTTCCTGCTAAATTTGTTTTCTCGAATAAATTCTTTTTTCAAAATTTTATTTTTCGAAAATACTTTTATAACTCTATTACTTTTCATAATTTAATAAACACTTTCATAAATCATTATTTTATTTATTTTTTTCTTCACACTTTCCGCATTTCTCGCATTTTCCATAGAATATAGTTTTCTTAGGATTAATACTAAAATGATGGTCTGCGTTCACGTGACTATATAACTCCGCCAAATGATGGCATTCCATCTTCGTCACTTCTCCACACTCTTCACACTTAATATAGAAACAATCCTGATTCTCACCCTGTTCTATGTACTGAAAGCAAGCTCCCGGCTGGCCTTCCACGCTAAACTTCGTTACAATGCCATCCTTTTCCATCTTCTCCAAATGTCTGTAAATAGTAGTAAGCCCTACCTGGCAATCATTTTCTTTCAAATAATTTTCTATGTCCATAACAGTAACATAGCCATCTTTGTGCATTTCGAGACACTCCTTAATAGCTGACTGCTGTTTTGTTTTATACTTTCCTGCCACGGTAATTCCTCCTTTGACAATAACTTTCCAATTTGAAAATCCTTTTCATTTTATACTTATTGTTTCAAAAAGTCAACGAATTTGAAAGTCTTTTTCATTTTTTCTTTAGTGGAATTTTCAGGAAGTTCTCTTATGCCATAAAAAAACCGATTTCAAAAGCTAGATTAGCACTCTAACTTCTTGAAATCGGTATCTCAAACGCCTGCTTATACAAATTAATTTAAAGTAGTTTATGCAATATAAAAATATAAATAATGTCCATCATCTCTGGACCTTTTTACATATACCATATCCCCTTCTTTAATATTATTAAAATCCCTCTTATTATTTACTATAACATAATCATCGATTAATCCCTGATCAGTTTCACAAATAATAAACCACTTCTGCTGTCTTATAACTGTCAAATCATCAACATGAAGCTTAGTATTAACTTTTAATTTTAAAATAGGAGTTCTTTCACTATTATATTCAAGGCCTTGCTCTATTTTTAATGCTCCATATGATAAAAGATTAAAACCAACAAAAACTATAATTGCAACAATGTAAACTTTCATATAATATCCCGGATTAGAATGTATCCAGGGAGAAATCCTATGAGCAATTATTTGAAAAATAACTCCAATTACAACCAAAAAAATAGACGCAATAAAAAGTTTTATCCAAATTCTTCTATTTTTCAATTTATAATGCAAATCAATATCTGCTACTTCGTCCTTAGTTGCTATATGAAAATCCTGTTCTCTTATATATACTTTATCCATCTTTTCATCCCCTCCTCCAAAGCATATAAAAATTTTAAATAATATAGCATATGATAATGTTTTTAACAACCTTTATTATAAAAAAACTGCCGCAAGTCTGCGACAGTTCATTAACACTTAAGTGTGCGTGACAGGATTCGAACCCACGACCTTCTGGTCCGTAGCCAGACGCTCTATCCAACTGAGCTACACGCACTTAAGCACCTCTTTTGGAGATGCTTGCTTAATGCCGGCGACCGGAATCGAACCGGTACTGTGTTGCCACAACAGGATTTTAAGTCCTGCGCGTCTGCCAGTTCCGCCACGCCGGCATTGTACTGTTTAATTGTACAAGTGGGACCTACAGGGCTCGAACCTGTGACCCCCTGCTTGTAAGGCAGATGCTCTCCCAGCTGAGCTAAGATCCCTTACAGATTTAAACTGCTCTATTAATATATACGTTTAGGCAACATTTGTCAACAACTTTTTTTATTTTTTCAAACTTTTTTTAATTAGCTTTTTTAATTATCTTCTTTCACTTGATAATCTCCATCTTTTAGGAAGAAGAAATCCTCCACTCTATGTTTTTTATCAAATAAACCATTATACTGAACTTTTGAGTATTCATTTATATATTTAGTATATTTTGACTTTTCATCTATATTTCTAAATTCTCCATCATCTCCCTGGTAGAACAATCCAGTAAGAACAGGTATCTTCTTCTGTAAGTCTAAAAGATACTTGTTATATCCTGTCATATCCGCTCCAATAAGGTTTAAAAGATATGAAGATAAATAGTTTGCACTCATATCCTCATTCTGCTTTTCTTCTATGTCATAGTTAGCCCAGATTACGTATGGTGTTGAATACCACGTTGCAGTATCCTTAGCTGTAAAATTATCTATTTTCTTTCCGAAAATATTACTGTAAAAATCTGTGCTAAGAGGTGGCTGGTGATCTCCAAACATTACAATAATAGTTGGCTCATCCACTTTTTCAAAATATTTTATCAACTCCTCGAAAGCTTCATCTGACTTCTTTGCCAATGTAACATACTGTTCTACTTCATCTGAGCTTAACATACTGTTTGTTACCTGAATGTCAGTATCTACAAAACCTCTATTTCCAACATAACCGCCGTGGTTCTGAACTGTAACATTAAACAAATAAAACGGATCAGATGACTTGCTTCTTGCCTTTTCATAATCTTTTGTAATCTGTTCCATGTCTGTTTTATCAGAAATAAAGTTTCTTATAAACTCAGGTTTTTTGTAATATTCCATTGAATAGAAATGATTAAATCCTAAGCTGTTATATACATTCTCTCTGTTCCATCCGCTTCTCTTATATGGATGATATGAATTATTGCCCATATATCCCTGAGATACAAGAGTTCTTGTTAATGAAGGAACAACGCCCTTAACATAGTTGTTATATGGTACTGCTCTTGGTGCAAAAAACGCCAATGAATTTCCTGTTAAGAATTCAAATTCTGAGTTAGCAGTATTTGCCCCTTCAATCGACACATAAAGTTTACCCTTAATTGTATTTTTTGTAAGACTATGAATAAATGGCAAATAATCCTCTGATGTCTCAAAAGGTCCATCCACATTTAAATCTGCCAATGATTCATTCATGATTGCAATTACATTAGGCATTTTCTTTGTTTTTGCAGAATTTTTGTCTGTTGAATCTGACTTAAAATTCTTTGCTATTTTTTCAACGTCGTCTGTTGAGTATTCATCAGGTTTATTATTCTTAATATATTTCCATGATGTTGTAAATGACAACACACTGCCATTCTGAGCATATGTTAACTGTGGTTTCCACTGACTGTCAATAATGCCAGCATTTACTACTCCACTTGAATTAATATAGAAATTATATCCACCGATAACAATAGCAATAATAACTGCTACTGATACCAAACGTTTCTTTAATTTTAATCCTTTATAGCTCTTTAAGCTAAACATTGCTCCTGAGAATGCCACTAAAAAGCTTACTGCCCAAAGAACATATATATCAAATGTATACTCAAAACTATCTGCCACATTTAAAGCTGTTCCAATTGATAAAACATCTGCCGCAAGCACAGGTATTCCTCTAAAGCCAAATACAAAATAGTTAGTTAACGCAAGAACAAACATTGCTATGCACATTAAAATAGCTGAATACTGTGTCTTGTTCGTAATTGCAAAAAATACAAATAGCACAATATAATAAATAATAATATTTAACAATCCTCTTACTGTAAACAAAGACTCTAAAATAGGTCCTACAGTAAAAGATGACAGACTTTCAACCATAAAGTAGGCAACTATAGGAGATACCCAGAATAAAATTCTCGAAAGAACCTTATCAAGTGATATGTTCTTGTTAAACTTCTTATTAAACTTTTCTTCTATTACTCCAAAAGGTACTAAAACAAAAATAAGCGAAAGAATAAGCATTCCAAACATTATTCTTAAAGCACCTGTGTTATAAAACTGAAATTCCATGGAAATGGCTATTTTTTCTCCATCAGCCAACTTCTGCCCATCAATTGTTCCACTCTTTAAGTAACTGTTATTTTTGTCCGTTGTATATACACCGAATTTCTGTGGATTATAAGCATCTTCACACTGAATTATAAGTGTATAATATTCATTTTTTTTTAGTTTAGCAGGCTTCTCAAAAGTAAAATGAGTATACTTTCTTGTTTTCATTCCTGTTAACGGTTTTGAAGTAGTTGCAAGTTCATTTCCATCCTTGTCAACTACAGTAAGAATCATTGAACCCTTTGAACTTTCTCTTCCCTGATTGTCTATATAAATAGACATATCTTCCAAGGTTCCGTCATAACCTTTAAATTCCTGTGTACATTTACTATCTGATTTTAAATAATAAACCTTGGCATCTTCGTACTTCTTGTGTCCTGTTCTAACAGTACTATATGCCAATCCGTTGTTTACTCCTACAAAAATAATGCCAGCCAATAAAAGAATTATGGAAATAATCCACTTAGTTCTGTCCCATTTTACTTTGTTATTCTTCTTTTTATTAAGATATGACTGAGTCTCTTGTTTTTCCTGCTCATTGTTTTTCAACGCAGATTCAATTTCTTTACGAGTTGTGTCTACATCGCTTTTAATATTAAACTTCATCTTAACTTCTCCGTTCATTTTATCTTTTTGTCTATCAACTACTCTGCTTAAAAAAAGATAGATGGTCTTAATTTCGGCCACCTA
>OHAE01001851.1_pt1 | contig 14389 bp, 17 predicted proteins | sample 1577061 | NCBI WGS metagenome assembly OHAE01 (sample SAMEA3541535, study PRJEB24748) | human gut metagenome | biome: human gut; feature: human-associated habitat; material: faeces | place: China | collected 2012
AGTATGGCTTTATATTATACCGGATGAATTTTCTTTTCAGTGACAAAATCACAATTAACATCTATGTGCCGTTTTGCCGTTTCAAGATTAGATTTTTCTCAGTCCTGCCTCGTTAAGTATTTCCACTTTCCCGCGGGTCAGTTTCACAAGTCCGTCAGCCTGAAACTGCTTCAGTATCCTTGTCACTACTTCCCTCGCTGTCCCCGCATCCCGCGCCAATGCCTCGTGCGTAATCGCCAGACTGTCTGAGCGCTCCATCACTTTATGGTCGAGCAGAGCCGATGCGATACGAGATGCTACATTTGAAAAAACGAACTGATTAAACAGCCACATGATGTCAGAAAACTTTTCCGATATCATCTCCATCGTATAGTCTTTCACAATTCCGCTCTCATCATACAGTTTGCGATACACACACTTTGGAATCGTATAAAGTTCACAGTCTGTTTCCATCTCCATATCAAGCTCCACATCCATACCGTTAAGCATACACGCCGCGCTCAGAATACTGACATCTCCTTCCAGCAAACGGAATAATGTAATATCTCCGCCGCCCGGTGATGTAATAAATACCCGCACTCTTCCTTTTCCGATGATCTGGACTCCGGCGCATTCTCCGCCGCCGAAATGGAGCTGCGTTTTCTTTTGGCATTCTGTTTTTACCATATTGTTCCTGATTTCTTCTTTCTGTTTATCTGTCAGACTTTCCCAAAAAGGAAGCGCCTGTTCTAAAATTTCATTCATTTCCACTTTTCACCTTCCGTCTTGCTGCCTCTTATTATAAAAGAATCTTCCTGAAATATAAAGTGTAAAATCTCTCCGCCCGCTCCGCCTGAATTTCTTCTTCGCCGTTTTCCCCTGCAATTTTATCCAAAACGCAGAATATGTCAAAAAAAACCGTCATAATATTAATAAATATTAATATTACTGTAGAAATATTGACGAATATTGCATAAATACAAATTTTTCTTCTTCCTTTTATCACGCCAAAGTGGTATAATGTTATAGACTTTACTACAAAGTCTTTAATTTTACAGAAAGGAAAAGGAATGAACATCATGGAAAAGAAAAATGAGTTCAAACCGTATATTCCGGCAGATAAAATCGTTCCGGAGTTTACGGTAACTTCAATCGTGATTGGTATTATCCTTGCAGTCGTTTTCGGAGCCGCAAACGCATACCTCGGACTGATCGTCGGTATGACAGTATCAGCTTCCATTCCGGCAGCAGTTATCTCTATGGGTATCATCCGTGTGATTCTTCGTAAGGATTCCATTCTCGAAAACAATCTTGTGCAGACAATCGGTTCCGCCGGAGAGTCTGTAGCGGCAGGTGCTATCTTCACTCTGCCTGCATTATTTATCTGGGCTGAGGAGGGAAAAATCGCTTTCCCAAGTATGATGACGATCTTTCTCGTTGCACTTTTCGGAGGTGTCCTCGGAATTTGCTTCATGGTGCCGCTTCGTCAGGCATTGATCGTTGAAGAACACGGCACACTTCCGTTCCCGGAAGGAACAGCCTGCGCAGAAGTTCTTCTTGCAGGAGAAGAGGGAGGCGCAAAAGCAGGTACTGTATTCGCAGGACTCGGTATCGCAGCAGCTTACAAATTCATCGCAGACGGATTCAAATTATTCCCAAGCGAAATCGGTTATGCTTTCAAAAGCTATGCAGGATCTCAGATCGGTATTCAGGTTCTTCCTGCTCTTGCAGGTGTCGGCTTCATCTGTGGACCGAAGATTTCAAGCTACATGCTTGCAGGAGGTACTCTGAGCTGGTTCGTACTTATGCCGGCAATCGCTTTGTTCGGCGCTGACGCTACGATCTTCCCAGGCACAGCTCCGATCTCTGAATTGCTTGCAGCCAACGGACCGTCTGCTCTTTGGAGCAACTACATCAAATACATCGGAGCCGGAGCTGTTGCTACCGGCGGTATGATCAGCCTGATCAAGAGCTTCCCGCTGATCGTCCGTACATTTAAACAGGCTATGTCCAGTATGTCCAAAAAACGTTCCAACACAACGCTCGTTCGTACACAGCAGGATCTTCCTATGCCGATCCTTCTTGTAGTTCTTCTTGTGATCGTTGTTGCAATCTGGCTCATCCCGGCATTCCCTGTAAGTCCGCTCGGATCACTTATCATCGTAATCTTCGGTTTCTTCTTTGCAACCGTTTCTTCTCGTATGGTAGGTCTGATCGGTTCTTCTAACAACCCTGTTTCCGGTATGGCGATCGCAACATTGATCATCGCTACACTGGCTTTAAAAGCAACAGGTACAACAGGTACAAAAGGTATGGTCGGAGCAATCGCTATCGGCGGTATCATCTGTGTAATCGCAGCAATCGCCGGAGATACGTCTCAGGACCTTAAAACCGGATTTATCGTAGGAGCTACACCGAAGAAACAGCAGATCGGTGAATTGATCGGTGTCATTGTTTCAGCGGCAGCTATCGGCGGAGTTCTCTCCCTTCTGAACGAAGCTTGGTCTTACGGTTCAAAAGAACTTCCGGCAGCTCAGGCTACAATGATGAAAATGCTCGTTGAAGGTATCATGAACGCAGAACTTCCGTGGGGACTCATCCTTATCGGTGTGTTTATCGCAATCGTAGTCGAGATCATAAAAGTTCCGGTAATGCCGTTCGCAGTCGGTATGTATCTCCCGTTCAGCTTAAGCGCAGGTATCATGGCCGGTGGAGCTGTTCGTTTCCTTGTTGAAAAGATCAAAGGTACGGACGAAGAAAAGAAAGCCCGCACAGACAAAGGCGTGCTCTTCACATCAGGACTTATCGCAGGAGAAGGTATCACCGGTATCCTGCTTGCAGGATTTGCAGTTGCGAAACTTGACGTAGCTTTAAAATTCTCACTTCCGCAAGTTGGAAGTCTGATTATCTTCATCGCTCTTCTCGGCGGATTGTTCGCACTCTGCATGAAAGCGAAACCTGCTAAAAAATAAAACCGTACATTCAGTTCAACGTATAAACAAAGTACATACATGATCTGATTGTTCACCGGAGGCAGTCTGCTGCTTGCAGGCTGCCTCTTTTTATGATATTATTCTGTAATGATATTGTAGAGAGGATCTTCATTAAGATGAGTAAAAAAAGTAAAAAAAACGAAAAAAACTATCTTGATTTTATTCCTGTAAAAAATCCGGATATAGAATATGAAACAGATGAAAACGGAATCGTCACCGTCTTTATCGAAAGGCTTCTATCACAAAATTGCCCAGAAAATATTCCGCCGCCCGAGAGTCAGCGATATTAAAATGGATAAGTACGGAAGTTTCGTATGGCATGCGATAGACGATGAAAAAGACGTACATCAGCTTTCCAAAGAAATGGAATCTGAATTTCCGAAAATGGAAAAATCATTATCCCGTTTAATTAAATTTCTTGAGATCATGAAAGACAACAACCTGATCTACTGGAAAGGAGAGGAGAAAAAATAATGTTAAAATACATTCCCTACGTCCTTATGTTTGCCGTTGCCACAATGATCATTTACGGATGGGGTCTTTGGCGCACAATGCACCAGAAACAGGATCTCTCCAACATGCTCTGTTCAAAAGGAATCTCCAAAGTCAAAAAAGCGCTCAAAAAAAATAAGTCGCTGACAAAAAAAGAACTGGAACCCTTTGTAAAAGATCTGACCGCAAAACAGCCGTTCAACAGCGAGCGAATCGGAGTGACCGATCCAAATGCTTTCCTTGATTCGATTCTCCCGTATATGCTGAAACAAAAAATGATAAAAGAAATAAGAGAAGACAAAAAAGTTGTCTATCAGTTAAACAAATAACTGATAGACAACTTTTTCTTATCGCATGCTCCACACAGCGGTCATTTTCCATTCATCGGATCAAGAATGATAATACAGTTCGATCGGATCGATCGGATCAAACGGATGCTCTTCTTCCATTTTTTTATTTCTGCCATGTCTTTTCACTAATTCTCCGCTCTTATTATAAACCCAGAAGGAATATACCAAAAGCTTGTTGATCTTTCCGATCTTTTCCTTCGTAGTCTTATTATAAAGCACTCCTCCCGCTTTAAACGGAGTTTTCTTATGGATCAGCGAAATCAGTTCCGTCTCACATGTAACAGGTTCCGGAAGGATCGTATATCCCCGTCCGACACAGTCCGGCTTATGTGAATCACTTCCGCCAGTCATAACTTTTCCATATTTTTTCGCCAGTTTTTCCGCACCTGAATTCGACGAAACGGGCTCACAGCTATTAAATGCCTCTACAAAATCAAAACGCTTTACAATCTCCGGAGATAAGTAATACCGCCGCGCATTCGTAAAACTCATATACTTCTCACCGCATGGATGAGCAGGACCTAGGACTCCGCCGTTTCGATGCACAAGGTCGATTAAAAGCGCCAGCGGCATCCCCCGCATCTCAAGCAGACGCATCTTCACCCCTTCCGGCATAATAACAAGGATATGCCCGGCATCCCTTGTGTCATACTCAATCCCTTTCAATACAACAAAATCCGTATGCTTCTTTCCTTTTATATTTTCTTTCCAATATCGGTATCCGTTGTATGTGTCATGATCGGTAATGACCATCCCTTGAAAACCATGCTTTTTTAAAATCGTAATATACTCTTCCACTCCAACCTTGCTGTCGATCGAGCCTTCTTTCACGTGGCAATGCATATCTATTTTCATACACAAGCCCCCTTTTCCGGTGTAATCACCTGATATTTTTTATCCCTATCATTCATGAAATTATTATACATCATCCGAACAGTTGATTACAACTGTTATACACCGACATTTCACATTTCAGAAGACAACGGTAGTTGATAAAATCCAAAACACCCGGTCACTCACTCCTGTATCGCTGCAACCCCTCCGAAAAGACATGCCGTACATACAGACATATAAACGACTGCCGGAATCTCTGTTCTCCCAAATGCAAACAACACCGCCAGAAATATTGTCAAAAATAAACAGATCACTATAAAAATTTCTCTTGCTGTCTTTCTTTTTCTCTTCATAATAAAAACACACCTTTCCAAAATATCATCTTTTCCAAAAAGTTTTCCAAAAAGTTTTCTAAAAAAATCTTATCAGAAAAGGTGTGCCATAAACCCGACTCATTACGCAATATACAGCAATACATAGCAATATACATACCTCTGCCAAGTTTTATGCTTTCGCTATTTTACCGAATATATTTCCGCACAACTGAAAGTGGATGCCAATCAACTCATCTTGATCAACATCCACTTTCAATGTGATATTACTATCATTCTTTTTTTACCTCTCTTTTCTATCTTCTTTTTGATAGATCAACTTACGTTCCCGGTGGTCCGTACCTCCTATTCTTAGATTTCCATCGAACTTCAGTTTCCGATGGATTTTTCAAATACAGATTTTACTTCTCTCATAACTTTCTCGTCATTATGATCTTTCTCTGTATCTTTCCATCCGATCCCTGATCACGATATCCGATGGATGAATAAAACATTTACTAAAATTCTTTCAAAACAAAATATTTTTTATTTAGTTTTGATTGATTATTTAGTTTGTTTTATTTGTTGATTTAATAATATCACTCTATTATGTGTTTGTCAATATTATTTCTAATATTTTTTCATTTTATTTTAAATTATCTGTTATTTTATATCCTCATTGTGAATAATCTGAAATACAGGCAGCAAACGAGCAGCAAAAAGAAAAGCTCAATGAATTTTCTCCATGAAAAAATCTGTCAGTAACATAATCAAAAAAGTCACAGTTGACTTCTCCCCTTCTCCCCATTAAAATAAAACATAAATGTCAATACATCAAAAGAGGAGTGGTTATATATGGAACATTTAAAAATACCGGAGGGATATTCTTCTCCGCTTACAATCCGTGAAACAGAAGTCGCTATCAAAGAAGTTAAGGATCATTTCGAGCGCGCGCTTGCAAAATCTCTTCATTTGACGCGTGTATCTGCCCCGTTGTTTGTTCTTCCGCAGTCCGGTATGAACGACAATCTAAACGGAATTGAACGTCCGGTATCATTCGGAATCAAAGAGCAGGACGATGCCTGCGCGGAAATCGTTCATTCCCTCGCAAAATGGAAGCGATATGCCTTAAAAAAATACGGTTTTCATTCCGGCGAAGGTCTTTACACTGACATGACTGCAATCCGTCGTGACGAAGATACCGATAACATCCACTCCCTTTATGTCGATCAGTGGGATTGGGAAAAGATTATTTCCAAAGAAGAACGGAATATGGAAACACTGGAATACACAGTCAGAAAGGTATACAGTGCATTAAAAGATACCGAGGACTACATATCAAGAAGGTACAACTATATCGAACCTCTTCTTCCTGATGATATTTTCTTCATCACTTCACAGGAACTGGAAGACATGTTCCCTGACTGCACTCCAAAAGAACGAGAACTGCGTATTGCAAAAGCAAAAGGCGCCGTATTCATCTCACAGATCGGAAAAGTGCTCGCTTCAGGCGAAAAGCACGACGGACGTGCGCCGGACTATGACGACTGGGAGTTAAACGGCGATATCATCGTTTATTATCCGGTTCTTGACATCGCTCTCGAGCTTTCTTCTATGGGCATCCGTGTCGATGAAGAATCATTAAAATCTCAATTAAAAACCGCAGGATGCGAAGACCGCGCTAAACTGCCTTTCCAGAAATCTCTTCTTGACGGAGAACTCCCTTATACTGTAGGCGGCGGGATCGGCCAGTCACGTATCTGTATGTATTATTTAAGAAAAGCTCACATCGGAGAAGTCCATTCTTCTATGTGGCCGGAATCAATCGTCGAAACCGCTTCCGAAAACGGAATCCATTTATTATAAAATGCACAAAACTGCCGCACTGAACTTAACTAAAAATCAGTTCAATGCGGCAGTTCTCTTTTATTCAGACATCATGGTTTCTTCATAGAAGAAATCCGTTTTCTTCTAAAGTCCATGTGTCGTCTTTACTTTCACGTGTAAACATCCAACTATAACCTTCATATGAAGTTCCCGGAGTGAACACGCCCGGTTCGGCATCCTCCTCAACATAAAAATCCATATCTATGATCAGTGTCTCTAATCCCTTGTCTTCATATTTTTGAAGGAGCGGAGCATATCCCGCATCATTTTCATGAAGAGAAGTTACATGGCAGTCCGGCATTTCCTTTATGAGGTTTTCTTCGATTATTTTAACTGCGCGGTCGATAGCCGGATCATTTTCAGGCAGATCTATAACAGCATCCGCCAATATTTTTTCCGAAGCCTTTTCTTCTTTTATAAAAGAAAAATAAGCCGATAAAACTAAATACGAGCAATATAGAAATCAAAGGAATCAATCGTTTTTTATTCATATCTCAAAATCTCCTTAGACAAAATCTTTTCAGACTCTTTTATCTGTTGCCGTCACCATATTCCCAAACCATACCGAGCTCATCCATATACCGGTTACTGAATGACCGTTTTTCTTACTACGCCGACTGCCTGCATGTGCTGTGCTTTATGGCGATCTTCCACAACTGTTTTCGGATATCGGATGCAGCCGTTATTTTCATATGGATCATTAAAATAATAACTATCTTCGTCATAACCGACAAGCAACATACAATGTTCGTTGGAGATCCACGTAAACGTCTCTCCTGTATCTAAGAGTTTCCACTGCGGACCTACGATCGGATCACGCATATTGATACACGCCCAATAAATAACCGGCATCCCCTGATCGATATATTTTTCAACCAGTTCATCAGTTGTCATCCCGGTCTCGTCCGTCACGGTATATTCAGCGCCTATTATTTTCTCAAGGGCTTCCCGGATCACCGGAGCATAGCATCCAAACGACTCGTCATCGTACGGACTTCCACAAAAATACCGATGCGGATCAGGACCGTAAACCTGCCCGTCTCTTTCTTCAAAAGACTTCTTTTCCAAATATTTTTCTATGAATTCGTCAACCGTTATATCAATGCCCAGAAACCGAAGAAGCATTACCGTCGATACACTTTCGCATCCCGTCGGGTACAGCTTGCTCTGATCGATATACGGAACATCAATACATACTTTTTTCTGCTCACCCGGCATGTTTCTTTACCTGCTTTCTCTCCAAGAACATCCGCATTCCCATAAGAACACCGATCAGAAGGATCAGACTGATTCCAAGTACGATCCACCACACCCGTATGATTCCCGCAAGAATATAGCCGACAAAACTTACCGTGGCGACAACTGCCGCATACTGCATCTGAGTAGACACATGGTTGATATGATTGCTCTGCGCTCCGGCAGACGACATAACAGTTGTGTCGGAAATCGGCGAAATGTGATCTCCGCAAACCGCTCCGGCAAGAACAGCCGATACAGAAATCGTCATCATCGTCAGGTTATCCGCTCCTGCAAAAAGAGCTGTCGCTATCGGAACGAGAATTGCAAATGTTCCCCACGACGTTCCTGTAGAAAATGACAGAAAGATCGCTACTACAAACAAAATCGCCGGAATGAAGATACTTGCCGAAGCGTTATCTCCTACAATTCCCCCGACAAATTCAGCCAGTCCGAGAGCATCTCCCATCCCTTTCAAAGACCATGCAAAAATAAGGATCGTAACAGCCGGAACCATTAATTTAAAGCCTTCTGCGAGACTGTCCATAAATCCTTTAAACGTTACGACTTTTCTCGGAAGATACAAAATCAACATAAAAAATACTGTAACGAGTGTCGCAAAGATCAAGCTTGTCTCTGCATCGCATCCCGAAAAAGCTGTAATAAGATTTGTCGCTCCGCCCTGGAATCCTGTATAGATCATTGCTCCAACCGCAGATACGATCAAAACCGCTACCGGAAGTACAAGGTCGATCACCTTACCGTTCGGATTGATCTCATCTTCCGCAACCTGATCGAATTCTTCTCCTCCTGTCGTAAACAGATCTCCTTTCGCCGCGTTTCTCTCATGCTTTTTCATCAGTCCGAAGTCAAACGCCGTCACCGTAATGAAAATAACCATCGTCAGTGTTAAAAGCGCATACAAGTTATACGGGATCGTATTCATAAAAAGCTGAAATCCGCTGATCCCCGCATCTTCCGGCACGTAAGAATTTACCGCAGCCGCCCAACTGGAGATCGGCGCGATAATACAGACAGGAGCCGCTGTCGAATCGATGATATACGCAAGTTTCGCTCTTGACACTTTATACCTGTCTGTTACCGGTCTCATTACCGATCCGACAGTCAGACAGTTAAAATAATCGTCTACAAAAATAAGCATACCAAGACCTGTCGTCGCCAAAAGGGCGCTCTTTTTCGACTTGATCTTCGTTCCCGCCCATCTTCCATAGGCTGCGGAACCTCCTGACTTTGCCATAAGAACAATGATCATTCCAAGCAAAACGTCAAAAATCAAAATATTCAGATTCATACTGTTTTTCATAATGTCAAAAAAATTGACAAATGACTCCCACGGATTAAATCCGCTGTAAAGCATTGCACCTACCGCCACGCCGATAAAAAGAGAACTGTACACCTCTTTTGTTATAAATGCGAGCACGATTGCAAGCAGCGGCGGGACAAGCGCCCACCATGTTCCGATAAACATTGATCCGTCCATACTTCACTCTCCATCTCTCTTAATCCTTTTTCTTTTCGTATCCCCGTCCTTTTCATGACGGTTTCTCTACGATTATACCATACTTTCTTTTATATCAAAAGCATTTATCGAAGAGAATAATGCTGATATAATAGCTAATAACATCACCATTATCAAAACTCGTCTCACATATACAAAAACTTCTATCAAAATGTGATGACAAAGGAGGTACTATCATGTCAAAATATATCATGGCTATGGATGCCGGAACGACAAGCAACCGATGCATCCTTTTCAATAAAAAGGGGCAAGTGTGCAGCGTCGCCCAAAGAGAATTCACCCAATATTTTCCTCATCCCGGATGGGTAGAGCACGATGCCGACGAAATATGGGCCTGTCAGCTCGGAGTTGCCGTAGAAGCAATGAACAAGATCGGTGCATCGGCAGAAGATATCGCGGCGATCGGTATTACAAACCAAAGAGAAACCGCTATCGTATGGGACCGAAAAACAGGAGAACCGGTCTATAACGCCATCGTCTGGCAATGCCGCCGCACTTCCGAATACTGCGATTCTTTGAAAGAAAAAGGTCTTACGGAAAAATTTCGTCAAAAAACGGGTCTTGTAATCGACGCTTATTTTTCCGCCACAAAGATCAAATGGATACTGGACAATGTCCCCGGAGCCAGAGAACGTGCAGAACGTCAGGAACTTCTTTTCGGCACAGTGGAGACATGGCTCATCTGGAAAATGACAAAAGGACGGGCACATGTAACGGATTACTCCAATGCTTCCCGTACGATGCTGTTTAACATCAACACCCTTTCCTGGGACGACGAGATCCTGTCCGAACTTGACATTCCGAAAAGTATGCTTCCTCAGCCAAAACCGTCAAGCTGTATCTACGGAAAGACCGATCCCGCATTTTTCGGCGGAGAGATTCCTATCGCGGGAGCTGCCGGCGATCAGCAGGCCGCCCTTTTCGGTCAGACTTGTTTTCAGGCCGGAGAAGCCAAAAACACTTACGGAACGGGCTGCTTTTTATTAATGAATACAGGCGAAAAACCTGTATTTTCCGAAAACGGACTTGTGACAACGATTGCCTGGGGATTGGACGGAAAGGTGACTTATGCGCTTGAAGGCTCTATTTTCGTAGCAGGAGCCGCCATACAATGGCTCAGAGATGAAATGCGCCTTATAGATTCAGCCGAAGATTCGGAATATATGGCGTCAAAAGTAGAAGATACGAACGGATGTTACGTCGTTCCTGCTTTCACAGGTCTTGGCGCTCCTCACTGGGATCAGTATGCACGGGGAACGATCGTAGGTATCACCCGCGGAGTAAACAAATATCACATCATCCGCGCCACTCTTGAATCGATCGCTTATCAGGTAAACGACGTGCTGGAGGCGATGAAAGCCGATTCCGGCATTGCGCTTTCTTCACTCAATGTAGACGGAGGTGCAAGCGCGAATAATTTTCTCATGCAGGTACAGGCAGATATTATAAACGCCCCTGTCAATCGTCCTTCTTTTGTAGAGACGACCGCCATGGGCGCTGCTTATCTTGCCGGACTTGCTTCCGGTTATTGGAAAAGCAAAGAAGAAATCGCAAATAACCGCTCAACCGATAAAATCTTCCTTCCTTCTGTCTGTGAAGAACTTCGGCTTAGCCGCATCAAAGGATGGAATAAAGCTGTAAAATATTCCTACGGATGGGCGAAAAACAACGATTCCGAAAAATCATTTTAAAAAACCGATGCCGAAAATCAATTCAGGAAATTTTCAATGATGACAGCTTCCGCTTCTTCCTCGCTCATACCGAACGTGCGAAGCTTCACAAGCTGTTCATCATTGATTCTGCCGATTGCCGCTTCATGAACGATCTGCGCATCTACATGTTTTGCATTGATCTCCGGAATAGAGCTTATCTCTGCCTGATCCATAATAATCGAATCACACTGCACATGTGCATGACACCGGTTATTGCCGATCGCTCTCGGATGAAAGACTTGTTTTGAATTTCCTTTCCCGACCGATCTGGAAACAATTCTTGCCGAGCTGTTTGTTCCGTTTAACTCAATGTCCATATTGGAAACTGCCGACTGTTCTTCATCTGTCATCAGCTTTTCTGTCACAAACAGTTTCGCGTTGTCCGCCAGCTCAATATAATTTTCTCTCTCCGTACAGTCTACGCCGCTGATCTGCGTTGTCTCAAGCGTAAATACTGAATTCTCTCCGACATAGATCTTTGTCACCGGATTGAGCGTTTTCTTACCCGAGCCGTTTCCCTGAGCATAATGATTTTCTATATATTTCACATTCGCATTTTTACCTACATGAAATGCATGGATTCCGTCATGACGGGTTTCCGAACACCCTTCCCCGTGGATTCCGCATCCTGCGATAATCGTTACATCTGCTCCGTCTTCTATATAGAAATCATTGTATACAATATCCACACCTTCTTCAGTCATTACTACAGGAATGTGAACCTGCTCTTCTTTTGCTTCACCGCTTATATAAATATCGATTCCCTGTCTGTCCTCTTTCGGAACAATCTTAATATGACGGCTGTCCCCATGACAAACCGCCAAACCGTTCAGTCTGAGGTTATATGCCCCTTCCTTTTTAAATCCATAAGAATCGATCACATCAAGCACTTGCTGTGTCACAACAGCGTCTTTGTCATTTCCTTCAAAATCAGCGCTCATAAAGTTCGCCTCCTTTTTGTATTCTGCATCCGCATGATTCCGGTTTCTTCCCGAACAAGATCGGAACGATCTCATCCGCCGTGCCGACCGCTTCTACTTTTCCGTCTCCGATAACCATGATCCTGTCCGCCATGCGTATAATACGCTCTTGATGTGAGATCAAGATCAGACTCTGCTTCTTTTCTTTGTGAATCTGTTCAAACCGCTTGATCAACATCGAAAAACTCCACAGGTCAATCCCTGCTTCCGGTTCATCAAATACACATATCTTATGATCTTTTGCCAGAACTGTCGCAATTTCAATCCTCTTCATCTCTCCGCCCGAAAGCGTCGCGTCAGCTTCTCTGTTAATATATTCTTTCGCGCAAAGACCGACACTGCTTAACAACTCACAGCATGTCGTATCATCTAATTCTCTGCCTGCCGCAAGAGAAAGCAGCCTTTTTACTGTCATCCCCTTAAAGCGCGGCGGCTGCTGAAATGCAAACCCCATTCCTGCCTGCGCTCTCTTATCGATCGTATACGATGTAATATCCTGCCCGTCCAGTATGATCTTACCGCCTGTCGCCTCATTGATCCCCATAAGAAGTTTCGCAAGCGTCGATTTACCTCCCCCGTTAGGACCTGTAATGACAAGCATCTCCCCGTCTTCCACCGTAAAACTTACATCTGTTAATATCTCTGATTGTCTTCCTTCTTCTGTTATATTGTACGATAAATGTTCTGCCTGTAACATTCCGGAAATTCACTTCCTTTTTCTTTTTTATTTCTCTTTTTATTTTTCTTCTTTATTTCTCTTTTTATTTTTTCTTCTGCTCTGCGCAGAAAAAATTATATTTTACGCAGAAAATTGATGAATAGATAAAAGTTTCTCCCTTTTTCGTCATTTTGAAAAATATCCGAACTTTTCTCTATACTTGTCTGCATAAAAACTGCCCCGCCTCCAGATAAAAGTAAATTCTCGCACTATATGAAAATCTTCCAATGGAATTTTGACCAATGCTTCGCTTTCCAACTCTTCCCATATGGCAGTTTCATATAAAAATGTAATACCGCATTTTAATTTTGTCAACTCTTTGATCGTATGCATACTTCCAATCTCTACCGTCTGCCGAAAATTACCGATGCTCAGATTACAGGACTCCAAATACCTCTCCAGCACTTCGCGCGTACCCGATCCGTCCTCTCTGATCAAAATACGTTCTCCGAAAAGATCTTCTATCCGTTTTGGTTTCTTTTTAAACGGATAATCAGGGCTGCACACCGCTATATACGGCTCTTCTGAATATTTCTGAAAATCATATTCATTCTTCTTGAAAAAACCTTCTACCAAAGCAAAGTCGATCTCGCCTTCATCCAGTTTCTTCAAAAGTTCCCGTGTATTTTCTACGATCATATGTATGTGCGCGTTCGGATACATTTCAAGATAATTAAAAATCATTTTCCCGCCCAGCACATCTCCCACTGTCCTCGTTGCTCCGAAACGAAGTTCTTCTGATTCGCCCGCTCTTTTCATCTCATCTTGCATTGCAGTTTCATCATGCATCATCGTCAATGACGCGTTTTTCAAAATCTCTCCCGCTTCGGTCAGCTCCAGCTTTTTCCCCTCATAGCGGAACAGCTTCGTATTATAATGCTTTTCCAGAAAACGGATATGCTGTGATACCGCAGGCTGAGTGATATTCAGTTTTTCCGCTGCCCGTGTGAAATTCATATACCGGCATACCGCCAGAAACGTTTCCATTCTAAAATCAAGCATACTCTTTCCCCGTTATATTTCTCAACAGTTCAGCCATACAGTGTACGTGAAGCAGAAAACATGCCTGCATGTTTTTGCGAGCGGACATCTGTATGCGGTGAGCGCCCGTTTATGAGTAAAACAGTGGCAGCAGCCACGATAAGCACGCAGTGTGGTTTTACGAATGGCGCAGACTGAACTGTTACTTTCTCTTTCCTCATTATATCATTTTTATATTTTATAAGCAGCGGGCGGTGTTTTCACCGAACACCCGCCCGAGCTCTATAAGAATTACTCCCTGCGTTTAATTATAACATAAATTTATTATTATATAAATATTAATAATTTTATTTTATATATTTTTTATGATATTGTA
>OHAE01001886.1_pt1 | contig 14150 bp, 14 predicted proteins | sample 1577061 | NCBI WGS metagenome assembly OHAE01 (sample SAMEA3541535, study PRJEB24748) | human gut metagenome | biome: human gut; feature: human-associated habitat; material: faeces | place: China | collected 2012
TTGTGACACTTGTGACACCTACTTTTAAACCCTATATATACATAGTAATAATATAAGTGATACATACATATACCTATTATATATATACTATATAAGGTTAAGAAACAGGTGTCACAAGTGTCACAAATGCCGCACCGAAATTAATCGCCAAATGGAAGGGTCTTATTTTCAGGCGTTTGGAGAATTCGGGTTACATCTCTCCGACCGGCTATTTCTTCCGGTGTCAGCTGAATCACCCGAAAACCGCGTCCGTTATGAACACGCATACGTGGAAATTCAAGCGTCTCCATCGCACGGAGCACACGGTTTTTCGAGAGGGGATACTTAATCATGGAGCCGATACACTCCATAATTTCGGCGGTAGAGATATATTTGCCCGCTTCACCCGGAACCGGTGGACGGAAACGGGAACAAATCAGTTCCTCTTCAATATTGGGTTCTTCAAATTCCCGGTTCTGAAGGTTTATCCGGAGGTTTTCCTCATTGGTGTACCAGTAGCAGAAGCCTTCACGGTAGAGGGATAGGGCTTGCGCATAAAGTCCCTCATGGAAGATCGGATGTTTATACGGGTTGTCGATGCCCGTCACCCGGAAGACCCTCCAGCGACGGCTGCCGGTATCATCGGAAAGGAAATGGTAGTTGTTGCCCGTGGCGCAGAAAGAGGCGATATGGGGACGGAAATCCTTGTTGCGCATATAAGGGGCACGCTCGTTGGTGTTCTCCATGGTTATAATCGCTTTAAGTTGGTTCACCTCGGGAAGGCGCATATTATCGATTTCCTCAAAACAGATGACCAGCATCTCGGAAAGGGTCAGCCTGTCATCTTTGGTAAGTGTGCCGCCGTTGATTTTGGTATAGAAATAACGTTTCAACACGGGAGGAAGCAGTTTCTTAAAGAAAGTGGTTTTATAGATGCCCTGTTCGCCCACAAAGGTAAGGATAGTCTGGTTCACCGCATCCTCTTCATAGACGGAGGCAATTATACCAACAATCCATTTACGGAAAGCGATGCGGAATTCGACGTCATTCGTGGTGTGCACCGTAGACGCCACAAGACCGATATAATCCGTCGTGCCGTCCCACAGGGGGCAGGATTCGAGGTAAGACGTCAGGGGATTATAATCGGTGATAAATTCCGACCTCAGGATGCTCAGGAAAGTATTTTGGGTACTGTTTAAACCGGATTTACGGGCACGGAGCCAAAGGGTATTCTCGTCATTGTCGGTCATATCCCTGAAATGCCCCTTACGGTCTGTCCAGCATATTTCCCTGCGACCGAGGATGGTATTGTTACGGATGGAAGCCTGAGTAGGGATATACGCTTCCAGCTCATTGATAGAAGCGTAATCGAAACGGTCGGCTTTAACTTTGGGAAGTTGTTTCACACCATGTTCCCCGGTACGCAGGTACACGGAACGGACAATGCTCTCGAGGGCAGGACGCTCATAATCGGAAAATTCCCGTATGGCCCATGAAAGTGCGTCTTTCTGCGGAACGCCATAATTGTTCATCAGATAAAGCGCGGAGGAAGCGTAATCATTGTAATTGCCTTCGGTGTAGCTCTTTCCCGCCATTTGGAGAAGATTACGCACAGTGTCCGACGCTTTTTCCGCCGTGGTATGATAGGTCTTCTCCGGCTTCTTACCGGTCTTTTCGGAATCGGTTTGGGAGACCTCGATATGCATCGGCACGGCAGACGGATTATAATACGCATTCGGGTCATGACAAAGATTGCTCGTACGGGTTACATTCTTGCAATGCTCGTCAAAAGGATGCTTCAACAGTTGTTCGTAATACGCCTTACCTTGGCGATAAACATAAGGATGAAATTTCATGTCCGTGATGTCGGTCAGGTAGAAAATCCGCACACCGTGTCCGGAGTACGTGATATGCGCCAACAACACATGCGGGTCACGACACAAAAGCGTCATCAGCTGTTCGGGCACACCGGCTTCGAGCCCGTCGATATCGCCCATGCCGATACCCGTATAGCTACGGACATGCTGAAGGCTCCGACCGCCTTGGCAGATGACGGAAGGGGTGATAAATTCGGCATGGTCCTTATAGACCTTTGCCTGCCGTTTTTGACCGTTGCCGTCGTAATAACGGTATTTCTCGGTAGACTCACGATAACGGTCGGAGGTGATCAGTTGAAAGATTTCGGCAAACGTCATGATGACCGGATCGGTTTCCTGCCGACCACGATGAAAGCTCGCCTGTAACGAACTTGGTTCTTCTTGTTCCATTCGTTGGAATTGTGTTTTAAGATAATTTTTAGAAAACGGAAGTAATTCCGTCACCACTCTGAATTTTTCAGAACGGGGGCAAAAGTATAATCGAAACTCCATATCGGTTTATCATTAACAGTAAGATGACATAAGAAAAAATGCTTATGCAGTAAACGAGAAAATATGGAAAAACACACAAACGTGTTAGGTGACATTATGTGGAGATTCAAAAATCTATCTACTTGGTCCATAGAGAACTTATCACAAGAAATACACGCATCAAACAGTACCATTTATCACGTATTGAATGGTGAAAGCACAAATTTGAAATATTATTTAGCCGTATGGCTTTTATTAGGCGAATCCACTGATTGGGTTATGGAAACTTCTCCATTGGGAGAGGTATTCGATTATGCCCTTGCTCATAATCAATCCTTGGCAATAGGAGTAGTGGATAAGAAAGATGAGAAAATGGAGATGTGGAAAGTGTTTTTGAAAAAGGAAAGATAAATCCGGTTTATAATACAAACATTTTACGAATGCTTATATCAGTCATAATACCTTTATATAATAAAGCGAATAGCATAGAATCGACTATCAACTCTTTAATCTGCCAAACTTATACAGATTTTGAAGTTGTGATTATCAACGATGGCTCCACAGATAATTCATTAGAGATTGTATCCGGCATTGAAGATCACCGGATACGGATTATCAATCAGCAAAATTCAGGTGTATCGGCGGCAAGAAACAGGGGAACCAAGGAGGCCAAAAGTGAGTATATCTTTTTTCTGGATGCAGATGACTACATCTATCCGGATTGCCTTATGGTCTTGATGAATCTGCGAAACAAATATCCTGCTGCTGACCTTTGGTGCGGAAATTATGAAATGGTGGATAATGGTAGAAAAAAAACAAGGCTATCATTGCAGCGAGAAGGGTATGTAATGGAAGCCGGTAAATATATCTGGCAAAAAACATGGCTTTTCCGTATCGGTAGCTACATGATGAAGAAAGAGATATTTCTTGAAATGAAAGGATTTGATGAAAGGATAACGATTGGAGAAGATTTTTATTTCTTGTCTCAATTTGCAGGGAAATATAAAGCGGCCTATGCTCCCACACTGATAATGAGCTATTGTTGTGACAACAAATCATTGAGTTTGAAGAAGTTTCCTAAAGAAAAATATGTTGAATGGTATTTGGATTTTAATGAGAAAGATAAGTTCATACAACTAACTTTTGCAGGACTTATAGCAAAAAAAATCATTCGATGTATCTTATCCGGAGACATTTCATCTTGCATAGCTTTTCTAAAGAAATATTACAAATACTCTTTCTTAATGATGAAAGCTTTAGCATCAATAATCGGTAAAAAAATTACAAATTAATATTTATGGATAGTAGTTCTTTATTCTCTAAATTCCGTAAAAAATTATCATATAATCTATTTCTTTCTTCATGGAATGGATTCTATCGATATTTTTTCGAAGCTCGCAGACGAAAATTCGGGTATATAGCTCCGAGTGCTTATGTACGTTTTCCTATTCGTGTAAAAGATCCTGAGAACATTTACTTATATGATAATTGTCACATTATGGGAGGAGCTCTTATATCCGCCGCATGTGCAAAGTTTATAATGAAAAAAAACTCCGGATCTGCTGAAAATTTAACTGTAATAACAAGTACTCATCCTTTTTATCTTGGAGAATGGTTTCAGGAAAAAGCCAACGGTAATGAATTTTCCAAAGGTAAAGATATAATAGTGGAAGAAGATGTATGGTTGGCAACTAATGTAACTTTATTAATGGGGGCTTATATAGGTCGTGGGGCTGTGATTGGAGCAGGCTCTGTTGTTCGTAACAAAATTCCCCCTTATGCGATTGTGATGGGAAATCCGGCTAAGATTGTGGGATTCAAATTTACTCCGGAAGAAATAATTGAACACGAAAAAATACTTTATCCGGAAGAAGAGCGTATCTCTATGGATTTGTTAAAACAAAATTACGAAAAATATTATAGAAAGAGAATTAAACAAATAACTGAATTAATAAAATTATAAACTAACAACTATGGAGTTACAAGAATTTATAGAAAAATTTGCTGAAGCAATAGAGGTAGAAAATGTAGAGAATTTGAAAGGTGAAACAGAATTCAGAGAATTGGACGAATGGAGCTCTTTGTCTGTCATGTTATTGATAGCCATGTTTGATGAGGAGTGTGATAAACAGATAGGCGATAAAGAGATAAAGGAATGTACCACATTGCTTGATTTATTTCAATTGACAGCTTAAAATCATTATAATGACGATATTATGGCATTTTTACAAATTAAAAATGTGACTATAAAAGGCGTTTCTGCCTGTGTACCTTCACGCATTGAAAAAAATATAGATTTTAAAGGGTTATCGGAAGAGCAATTGAATAAATACATAGAGACTGTCGGTGTAGAGCAAAGACATTGTTCCGTACATGACGGTTCCATTTGTACATCCGATCTTTGTTATAAATCGGCAGAAAAGTTGATTGAGGAGTTAAAGTGGGATAAATCTGAAATAGAACTTTTGATTTTCGTATCGCATACGGCCGATTATAAACTTCCTTCTACGTCGTGCATTTTGCAGGAACGTCTTGGTCTTTCTAAAAATTGTATGGCTTTTGATTCTCCCTTGGGATGCTCGGGCTTCGTATATGGCTTAGGTATTGCCGGCAGTCTACTCTCTCACGGTTCCATAAAAAAGGCATTGCTTTTGGTTGGTAATACCCAATCTGTGTATGCCAGCCCGGAGGATAAATCAACGGCACTCCTGTTTGGAGATGCAGGTACTGCGATGGCTTTGGAGTATGATCCAATGGCAAAGGATATATATTTCCATTATCAGACGAACGGGGCAGGCAAAGAGGCCCTGATTGTTCCGGATGGCGGATGTAGGAATCCGGTTGGGCCTTCTTCATTCAAGATGGAAAATTTTGACGAAGGAATAAGGAGGACACGTCTTCATGAAAAAATGGATGGTGGGGCGGTGTTTACTTTCGCCCTTTTCAGTGTTCCAAAATCTTTGAAAGCTCTAATGGCACATTTCGAAATATCCGATGATAAAGTAGATTACCTGTTACTTCATCAGGCCAATAAATTTCTTTGTGATAAGATCAGAAATAAAATGAAATTCCCGGAAAATAAAACACCTTCCAATATCAAGGATTTCGGTAATACTTCAGGAGCGACGATTCCATTGTTGATGGTAACAAATTTGCGGAATGAATTGCAGGAAAAAGAGCTTGATTTGATGGCGACAGGATTTGGTGTGGGATTGTCATTAGGCAGTGTCTTTTTTTCCACAAACCGTATCGTATGTCCTGACCTTCTAACTTTAGAATAATAAAAACATGGAATCATTCAATCCTTTTTCTTTAGAGGGAAAAATAATAATCGTAACAGGTGCTTCCTCGGGCATCGGACAGCAATGTGCCATTGATTGCAGCAAGATGGGGGCTACTGTTATCTTAATAGCAAGAAATGAGGAGCGTTTAAGAGAAACGTTATCCCAAATGGAGAATCAACACCAACATCTGATGTACTCTGTTGATTTATGTGATTTAAAGGATTTTTCCATAATTATAAAAGACATTGTGGCTCAGAAAGGAAAAATCAATGGACTTCTTAATTGTGCGGGTATTTCTTCTGTGACCCCTTTAAAATTATTGACGGAAGATTTATTCGATAAGTTTTTTAAAACGAATGTTTATTCAGCCATAGCTCTTACCAAGGAAGTGTGCCGTATGGGAAATTACTCAAAGGATGGTTGCAGCATTGTCTTCTTTTCTTCTGTTATGGGAAGTGTCGGCGAGAAAGGAAAGGCTTTGTACAGTGCCACCAAGGGTGCACTTGTAGCTGCTTCACGTTCTTTGGCTTGCGAACTTTCATCTCATCATATACGTGTGAATACTTTATCACCGGGAGCTATTGTTACTCCTATTAATTCCGAGCAGCCCTATATGACAGATCCGGATAAACGCAAGATGCTTGAAGATAAACATTTATTAGGATTGGGTACTACCAGTGATATTGCAAATGCTTGTATCTATCTTTTGTCGGATGCTTCCCGTTGGGTAACAGGTATCAACTTATTTATTGATGGTGGATATACGGCTAGATGAAAGTTTAATAATTACAATTGCCACCCTTATGAACCGAGATGAATAATCATGCTAAATATGAAGTAAGGATACCGACTAAGAATGAGAGATAGATCAATATACAAATATACAAATTTTATTTAAAACCAATAATAGTACAATGAATACGGACAATGTAAAAATCAGTATAATATTGCCATGTTACAATGTTTCTCCTTATATAGACAGATGCATTCAGAGTATATTACAACAAACTTTCCAATAATATATATTTTTCTAAAATAATAAGGTTTGCAGAGGATCGAATTTTTTAATTGTAAATTCTTTTGTTATGCACACAAAATTTCTATTATAAACAATGTCCTTTACAATTATATGATCAAAGATAGTGGGGCTATGTATTTCTCCCTAGCCAGTTCCTTAAAGCTTTATAAAGACAAAATAAATCTCGCACAGGAACGAAATAAATTAAGAACTTTATATAAAGACGTTCACAAAATTGATATACTGGATACTTATATAGGTTCGCTTATATTCTCAGCTTTTGAACTCTATGCAAAATTGACCAAAACACATTATAAACAAGGACTTAAAGGATTACAAGAATACTTATCGCTAGAAGAAGGAAAATTGCTTTTAAAACAACCGATTCTAAAAATCTACCTATAAAGGTGAAAATTCCATTGTTACTCACAAAATATGGCATGTCTTCTTTTCTATATACAAGTTTGTGGCTTTTAAACAAATTAAAAAGAGGATGAATAATCCTATTTAGTCATACGCTCTTATAATATATGTTCTCCATCTTAATCAATGCCTATGCCTGTTCCCCCGGAATGGGCAGCGAGCCCGGTATGGCTTGGAACTGGTGTGTAAACCTTGCCAAATATTGTGAACTCCATATCATAACGGAAGGAGAGTTCCGCGCAAAAATAGAAGCGAAACTGCCTACGCTTCCGCAAGGAAAGAGCATGCACTTCTATTACAATCCCGTCTCGGAAAAAATCAGGCGAATGTGTTGGAATCAGGGAGACTGGCGGTTCTATAAATATTACCGGGAGTGGCAATATAAGACCTATGAAATGGCTTTGGACATTATCAAGGAGCATAAGATTGATATTGTACATCAACTCAATATGATTGGTTTTCGAGAGCCAGGATATCTCTGGAAAATAGAAGGTAAGCCTTTTGTCTGGGGACCGGTCGATGCAAAAGAGAAGTTTCCTGTTGCCTACTTGGCTGGAGCCGATTTTAAATCTAAAGTTTTTATCCGTTTAAAAAACTTCTTGACCGGAATGCAGCTACGCTATTCCAATCGGGTACGAAAAGCTGCTCAAAAAGCAGCAATCGTCATTTCGGCATCTTCCGAGTCGCAGAAAAGTTTTAAAAAATATTTTAAAATAGAATCACCGTTACTGAATGAAACCGGGTGTTATCCGAAAGAAATACCGGCTATGGATAAATCGCAGAAAGAAACGTTGGATCTACTTTGGGTAGGTAAAATGGACTTTAGAAAACAGCTCTCTTTAGCCATTCGTACGATTGCAGATCTGAATAACAAGAATATAAAGCTACATATTGTGGGAGGAGGAGATGCCACATCCTATAAAGTATTGGCAGATTCGCTTCGTATATCGGAGCAATGCATCTGGCACGGAGTTGTAACCCACGATGAAGTACAAAAGATAATGCAGGAATCTGATTTGTTTTTCTTCACCAGCGTGGCAGAAGGGACTCCTCATGTGGTACTGGAAGCTATTGGCAACAACCTTCCTGTTATTTGTTTTGATGTATGCGGTCAAGGGGATTCCGTAAACGAAAAAGTCGGAGTAAAAATTCCGCTAAGTAATCCGAAGCAATCGATAAAAGACTTTAGTAGAATTATAGAACAATTGTACCATAATAGAAAGGCAATAAAAGAGCTATCTCGAAATTGCAGAGTGAGACAACAGGAACTTTCATGGGAAAACAAAGCTACTCAAATGAATGAATTGTATAATATATTATTAAACTAATCAATTATGGATAAAACAAACGACATGTCTACGAACCTGACAAAACGAATAATATGTTGGTTACTTAGTTCCTCCATCTTTCTATTACTATTTTCCAGCTATTCTTCACCTCTAAACAGTTATTATTTTGGAGATACAGCAATATTTCGAACATTAGGATTGGGTTGGCTTAATGGAAAGATTATCTTCAAAGATTTATTTGATCAAAAGGGTCCCTATCTATATCTTTTTCAGATGCTAGGATTAGCAATATCTAAAGGCAAAATAGGAATTTTCTTACTAGAAGTCCTTAATCTATCTATTTCATTGGAGCTTCTATACAGAATAGGAAGATATATAATACCATCATCAAAAAAGATATTCATATCTATTTTGATTTTTCTTATCTTTTATACAGCAACAATAGGAGAAGGCAATATGTGTGAAGAATGGAGTTTGATATTTACACTTCTACCTTTATATTTATGTATCAAATATTTAAAAGGAAGTAATTTATATCATCCTTTGTCCTATACCCTAATATATGGATGTTGTTTTGGAGTATTATCTCTTCTAAGAATAAACAATGCATGTATAAATATAGGAATATTATTGGGGCTATCTTTCCTCTATATTAGAAACAATGAAATAAAAAGATTAATTCCCAATATATTAATTTTCATCTTAGGGATGCTGATTTCCATTACTCCCATGATTTTATACTTTTATTATAATGATGCTTTGGATGATATGATTTATTCTACTTTCTTGTATAACCTAAAATACAAAGAAGTATGGGGGAAAATTAATTTATCTCTAATTGTTTCCAATTGCTTAAATTTGCTTTCTTGTCTTATTTGTATATTTTTTAGTTATCAATATGATAAAAAATATAAAACAAAGTTTTCATATATAATACTTCCCTCTTCATTTATTACGCTTCTAACATTTTATAATTGCTGGGGATATAATCATTATTTTACAATTGTATTGCCTTTTATTTACATTATAGCCATAATGAGTTGTTCTTTACAACAAAAGAAATGGACTTATATCATTCTATTATTACTATTTCTTCCATATAGCGTAAATAGCATTAGATGTTTTGGAAAAAATGCAATTTTAAATTTAGTGTACCAAAATGATTATTTATATAAAAAGGTTGGCAATATAAACGGAGTACCTATCCGAAATCAGAATGATGAATTTAATAAAATAATAGATTGTATTCCGGTAAATGAGAGAGACAGTATATATTGTTACAACTTATTTCCTAATAACGGTATCTTGTCAATAGCTAACATTACTCCCATTGGAAAATATTTTTGGCTTCAAGATAATATATCGAAAGTTGATATTAAAGTCGAGCGTGAAATTCATGATTATTTAATTAAAAACAGACCTTTATGGATTATCTACGATAGATATTCCAAAGAGTCCATACTAAATCAAGTTTTAGTTGATTACAACATTGTATATACAACTGACAATAAGAATATGAAAATAAATCTCTGTCGTAGAAAAAACTAAAGAACACATTGATGAAAAACATACTGATCCTCCTTCGTCCACATCAATGGCTGAAGAATCTCTTCATCTTCCTACCCCTGTTTTTCGACAGGCATTTGGGAGAGATAAGCTATATACTCCCTGCGATAGTGGCTTTCTTCGCCTACAGCTTTGCAGCAAGTTCCATTTATTGTTTCAACGATATATATGACGCGGAAGCGGATAGGCTTCACCCCAAGAAATGTAAACGACCGATTGCTTCGGGAGCGATCTCCAAAGGTATGGGATACGTAATCATGGTCGTCGTGTTATTGTTTTCTTTGGCTACCGCACTTATCTTTTTACATGAAACGAAATGGTTGGTGATTGGGATCATAGCCTTTTATTATCTAATGAATATTGCTTACTGCATCAAACTAAAGCAAATAGCATTGGTAGACGTATTCGTCATTGCGATAGGATTTGTCTTACGAATCTTGGTAGGAGGTTTTGCCACGGGAATATGGATTTCACACTGGATTGTTCTTATGACCTTCCTACTCGCACTTTTCCTTGCCTTTGCCAAACGGAGGGATGATGTGGTGATTTACTCCGAAACAGGAGTGAAGGCCCGTAAAAACATCAACCGCTATAATCTGGAATTCATGAATCAGGCGATCGCTATCGTGGCATCCATCACCATGGTATGCTATATTATGTACACGGTTTCCGATGATGTTATAACCCGGATGAAAACCCCTTATCTTTATGCAACGTCCATTTGGGTGTTGGCAGGCATTATACGGTATTTGCAATTGACCATTGTAGATGTGAAAAGCGGAAGTCCGACTAAAGTGCTGATGAAAGACAGGTTTGTACAGGCTTGCATTTTGGGATGGATCTTATTTTTCTTTATCATAATCTATGTATAGCATATCATGGAAAAACGAATCATTGCCGCATTTGATTTTGACGGAACAATAACCACCAAAGATACCTTATTGGAATTTATAAAGTTTACAAAAGGCACGGTTTCTTTCTATTCGGGTTTTCTTTTGCATGCTCCTGTATTAATCGCTTTCAAATTAAAGCTATATCCCAATTGGAAAGCCAAACAAAGGATTTTCTGTTATTTCTTCAAGGGAATGAGATATACGGAGTTCTGTAAGAAAGGGGAGGAATTTGCCGGGATAATAGAAAAAATGATTCATCCGTTGAGATTAAATGATATACGGAGACATCAGGAAGATGGAAATACGGTCTATGTTATCAGTGCCAGTATCGATGAATGGGTGGCTCCATGGTGTAAAAAGGCGGGAATCGACCATGTATTGGGAACTAAAATAGAGGTGGACGGAAACGGCATTCTAACAGGGCGTTTCTTATCGGCCAATTGTTACGGACAGGAAAAGGTAAACCGTTTATTGGAGAAAGAACCGGACAGGGATTCCTATATATTATATGCTTACGGTGACAGCCGGGGAGACAGGGAATTATTGGCATTTGCCGATAAAGGAATATGGTGTAATAAAAATGCCGAATAGAATGATATATGTATTAGCCTTAACCAGTATAATACTGGGAGCCATTGCCCAATACCTCTTAAAAGTGGGGATGAACGCAATACCATTGGACAGCGGAAAGGGAATTGCATTCATACTAAAGGAAGCCGTCACAAATATCCCATTGCTTGGCGGACTGACCTGTTACGGTTTGAGCATGATATTCTGGCTCTATGTACTTTCTCAAATGGAATTAAGCAAGGCTTACCCGATGGTAAGTTTAGGGTATGTCTTCGCTATGCTGCTGGGATATTTTCTGTTGGACGAATCTCTAAATGTATATAAAATTGCAGGTATTATTTTGATTATATCAGGAGTAGTATTTATTACCAAGGGGTGAAAAAGATACTATTAGCCTGATATGTGAACTAACAAATATAGGGTATTTCTTTCCATAACAGTTTTCTCACATAATCATAAAAGATTGATAACAGATAACTCTTTTGTTAAGGATTGAATACCTTTCTGAATCTTCTCCAACTGCCGTCTACGAGGTTTATGCACTCCGGCTGCGTAGTGCCATAACTGCCGTTCATTAATACCCGTAATACGGCTCAAGGCCGCTTTAGTAAAGATACTACTATAATAATTTATAAAAGTAGCAGCATCAATCTTAAATTTCAATTCAAAGTCTCCGGACAATACTTCACAAGGATTGGAATTATCTTCCAAGTACAATTCAATGGCTTCTTTCATATTATCTTCAATCTCTTTCATGTCATTGCCCACAGTGATGACCGGAGCGCCTTCTACATAAGCACTCAAATTCTTTCCTGCATGTTCTACAATCACTTCTACTACTTTCATATTACCTCCTATTTTAAAATATGAGAACAAGAGGGACTATTTCAGCCCCGCTTGCCTCAAAATGCTGTAATAAGTGCCTTTCTCAACGCCTTTGCTGTTATGATTCGGTACAATAACCACCTTTCCGTCTTTTTAAGACCTTGTTAGATAAACACTCTTTACTTCTCAAATCGTTAACACCGATAAGTTCTTCTAAATTCTTTATGCTAAGAGTCTCGAACATATGCAAGTTCCCCTCCAACATTGTTACGCAATGTCAAGGGGGGGATAATACGGGTATTTTTCAAGTGTAACCATATCTATATATTGTTATAATCGTGGTTATTTACTGCAATAACAAATATCGTCATTATAGAGTTGAAATCGCTTTGCCAATTTTATGTCAGCAAAAAGTTCCCATCATCTATTATATAATTGAAGAACTTTCTAGGTCCACGTCCTACACGAACTTTCAGAATTAAAGGTTCTTTATTACACAACCTTTTATCTCTATTCGGTTATCGATTTTACCATACATAGCATTGTATGTACCAGTCGAAACATATCTTTTCACGATCATGTAACTTTTTTGCCGGCTCCATGAGACTGACTCTAAAAGTTTTCGAAAAAGCTCTTGATGCACATCAGTCATCAGAATTCAGTACAAAATACTGATAACATTTAATCTCTTTGGAATTACTATATTCAATAACCATTTCTATTCAAGTTGTTTTGACGAATGCAAAGAAACGACATTTCTGTCATAAATATGCTCTTTTACCCGAGTAAATGTATACCTTTGCACTCATCAATGTTAGAATGTCGAAAATGAATAGGATAAAAGAAATTTTAGATAATATAAGATAGCCGACATATTAAATGTTGATGTTCGAGAGCTTCTTGAACCAAATAAAATAAAGAAATAAAAACAATATGGCTAATACCAATCTAAAAGAAGCCAAGGCGACTAAAAACGATGAATTCTACACTCAATTTCATGATATTGAGATTGAGATAAACGCATACCTCGAATATGATCCAAACGTATTTCGAGGCAAAACCATATTGCTGCCTTGTGATGACCCCGAATGGAGTAATTTTACTCGTTTCTTTGCAGCTAAATTTGATGAACTTGGTTTGAAAAAACTAATTTCTACGAGTTATGCCCCCGATAGCAAAAAGTATAAAACGCCTTATCAGCCATCATCATTTGAACAAAGTGCGCCACAATTCGACCCATCCAAAACTCAAATAAAGGGTAAAATCTTTATTCTCGAACAAGACCATACGGGGGATGATCACATCAATATTGATGACCTTGAATGGAAATATATGGATGGAGATGGCGATTTCCGTAGTAAGGAAGTTACGGATTTGCGTGATGAAGCAGATTTCATAATCACTAACCCGCCTTTCTCCTTATTTAGGGATTTCTTAGCGTGGATAATGCAAGGTGGAAAGAGATTTTCTGTGATTGGAAATATGAATGCTATCACTTACAAAGAAGTTTTTCCATTGATAAAAGATAACAAAGTTTGGTTGGGAGCAACAGGAAACGGTAATGATATGGTGTTTGGTGTTCCCGAAGGAGCCAAAATTGATGAAAAGGACAGGGCTAAGGCTGCACGACTAGGATATGTAGGTAATTATACTCGTCTAGGTAACTCTTGTTGGTTTACAAACATCGAACATGGACGACGACATGAACCCCTTCCATTGATGACCATGGCAGATAACCTGCGTTTTTCCAGACACAAAGAACTTAAAGGAAAAGTCGCTTATGACCACTATGATAATTATGATGCTATTGAAGTTCCTTTCACGGATGCGATACCTTCTGATTACGATGGAGTAATGGGAGTTCCTATATCTTTTTTGATTAAGTACTGTCCGGAGCAATTTGAAATCTTAGGTTGTAACCGAGGTATTGAACAAGACCCCAACGGAATATATGG